>Ga0209450_10000168_pt1 | contig 35519 bp, 33 predicted proteins | sample FrelakmetLWP11LW_FD_187149 | JGI IMG/M metagenome (GOLD analysis project Ga0209450, IMG submission 187149) | Freshwater lake sediment microbial communities from the University of Notre Dame, USA, for methane emissions studies - LWP11 LW (SPAdes)... | ecosystem: Environmental > Aquatic >...
GGGCGGTCCGCCCGAGACAGCGCGCGATGATGCGATAGCCGTCGGGATCGAAGGCCACATTGCCGGCACTCTCGAGCAGCGCGGCAACCTCCGCGTCACCCGTCGCGGTGCCGAGATGGCGCCACCGGTCGATGATGTGCAGCACGTCGCCTTGACCGGGGGCGCCCCGCTCCCGGATGCCGATCGCCCCGGGAAATGGCCAGACCTTGAGGCGCAGCGAGGCCAGCGCCAGTCGCAGGCGCGCATCGTGCAGCGGCCGCGGCTCACGACCGACGCAGGCGCCACGGCACCGGCCGAGCTGCAAGGCGAAGCAGGAGCCCTCGCCCCGTTCCAGCCCCATGGCCTTGAGGCACAGGCCGGCTTCGCGCGCCTTGCCCTCGAGCGCGCGCCTTGCGTCGCGCTCCGTGCGGAAAGGCCCGTACAGCTCGACATCGTCCTCGGCCGGGACGTCCGCGAGGGCGTCGATGCCGACGTCGACCCCGCTGGCGCGCGTCTCGAGGCGCACGCACCACTGTTGCGCAGGCTTGCGCAGGCGCCGGTTCGCGCTGGGCGAAAGCTCCTTCACCAGTCGCGATTCCAGCAACAGCGCGCCAAGCTCCCCGCCGGTCTCGATCCACTCGACGGCACGGACCTGCCGGGTGAGCTTCGACTCCTTGCTGGAACGATGCTCGCTCGCGAAGTGATCGAGCACGCGACTGCGCAGGTTGCGGCTCTTGCCGACGTACAGCAGCGAGCCGCCCTCGCCGCGGAAGAGATACACGCCGGGACCTTCGGGCAGGTCTTCCGCGAGATCCGGCGGCAGGTGCGGTGGCAGGCGAGACTCGTGCAGCGCGGCCGCGGCCGCCTCCTGCAGGCGTTCCGTGCCGGCGGCACGCTCCAGCGCGGCGAGCAGCGGCGGCAGCACGGCGGCGTCGCCGAGGGCCCGGTGCCGCTGCCCGCAGTCGAGCCCGTAGCGCTCGATCAACGCGTCGAGGTTGTGACGCGCGTGCTCGCGGAACAACGAGCGCGACAGCCGCACGGTGCACAGCACCGGGGACGAGAACTTCTCGCCGAGGCGGCGGAACTCGTTGCGCACGAAACCGTAGTCGAAGCGGGCGTTGTGCGCGACGAACAGTCGCCCGTCGAGGCGGCGCCGCACCTCGGACCGCAGGTCCTCGAACGAGGGCGCGCCGGACACCATCTCGCTGCTGATGCCGGTGAAATCCTCGATCGACGGCGGGATGCGCATGCCGGGGTTCACGAGGCTGCTCCAGCTGTCGACGACCTCGCCACCGTCGAGCAGCACGATGCCGACCTCGATGATGCGGTGGTGCACCGCCATGCCGCCCGTGGTCTCGAGGTCCACGCAGGCGACCGGGCCGCGCAGCGCGGCTGCGCCGAGCGAGACAGCCTGCGACCGGAGGCGCGCCACGACTGTCAGAGTGCGCCCGTGCCGTCGAGCGTCAGGATCGGCGCGTACAGTTCCGGCCGGCGGTCGCGGAACACGCCCCAGGCGTGGCGCTGGGCGCGCACGGCCTCGAGGTCGAACGTCGCCGTCAGGATCGCCTCGTGGTCGCGGTCGGCCTCCGCCACCTTCGCCCCGCTGGGATCGGCGATGAACGACGAGCCGTAGAAAGTCATCTCGTGCTGCTGCCCGCGCTCGACGCCGACGCGGTTCGAGGCGATCAGGGGCATCACGTTCGCGGCCGCGTGCCCCTGCATGCAGCGCTGCCAGTGGTCGCGCGAATCGATGCTGGCATCGTGCGGCTCCGAACCGATCGCCGTCGGATAGAGCAGCGCCTCTGCCCCCATGAGCGCCATGCAGCGCGCGGCCTCGGGGAACCACTGGTCCCAGCAGATGCCGACGCCGAGCACGCCGAAGCGCGTCTGCCAGACCCGGAAGCCGGTGTCGCCGGGCGAGAAGTAATACTTCTCGTGGTAGCCCGGGCCCTCAGGAATGTGCGACTTGCGGTACACGCCGAGCAGCGCGCCGTCGGCGTCGATCATCGCGAGCGAATTGAAGTACGCGTTGTTGGCGCGCTCGAAGAAGCTGAAGGGCAGCACGACGCCGAGCTCGCGCGCCAGCCCCTGGAATCGCTCCAGCACGGAGTTGCCAGACACCGGGCGCGCCAGCCCGAAGTGGCTCGCGAGGTGATCCTTGCAGAAGTACGGGGTCTCGAACAGCTCCTGCAGCAGGATCACCTGCGCACCGCGGCCCGCTGCCTCGCGCACCAGATGCTCCGCTCGAGCCAGGTTCTCGGTGGCGTCCTCGGAACAGGCGAACTGGGTGGCGGCGAAGGTGACGGCCATGGCGGGTCCTCTGGAAGGCGGCATCCGGCCGTGGGCCGGGTCGTGAAGTCTAGCCGCTCGTCGCCCTGCCGGGAAAACCTGGCGGCCGGCGCTCAGCCGAGCAGCTGCGCGACGTGCCGGGCGATCATCGTCTCCTCGTCGGTCGGTACCACCCAGGCCGTTACTCGGCTCCCTGCCGCGCTGATGCATGGGCCGTGGCGCCCGTTCGCCGCCGCGTCGAGCGCGAGGCCAAGCCACGTGGCATCGGCACAGATGCGCCGGCGCACTTCGGGCTGGTTCTCGCCGATGCCGGCGGTGAACACCACGGCATCGAGCCCGCCCAGGGCTGCCACGAGCGAGCCCAGTTCGCGCCGGGCGCGATACACGAAAACGTCGAGTGCCAGCCGTGCCGCCGGCGCGTCGCTGGCGAGCAGCTCACGCATGTCGCTCGACACCCCCGACATGCCGAGCAGGCCGGACTCGTGGTACAGCAGCCGTTCTACTTCGCGCACGCTCATGCCCAGTTCGTCGAACATGAAGAGCAGCACGCCCGGATCCAGCGCGCCGGTGCGGGTGCCCATCGGCAAGCCGTCCACGGCCGTGAAGCCCATCGTCGTCGCTACGCTGCGGCCAGCCGACAGGGCGCACATGCTCGAGCCGTTGCCCAGGTGGAAGACCACCGTGTGGCCCGCAGCCGCGCGCGCGTCGAGTGCCGGCAGTACCGAGGCGACGTATTCGTACGACAGGCCGTGGAAGCCGTAGCGGCGCACCCCCGCAGCTGCAAACCGGGGCGGCAACGCGAAGAGCTGGGCCACTTCGGGCACCGTGCGGTGGAACGCCGTGTCGAAGCACGCCACCTCCGGCACGCCCGGCAGGCGCTCCAGCATCAGCCGGATGGCGGCCAGGTTGTGCGGCTGGTGCAGCGGTGCCAGCGGGTTGTAGCGCTCGAGGCGCGCGAGGACGCCGGCATCCACCCGCGTCGGCGCCATGAACTCGAGCCCGCCGTGCACGACGCGGTGGCCGACACCCACGATCGTCTCCCCGTGCAGCTGGGCGCGCAGCACATCGAGCAGCACGTCGAGCGCTTCCGCGTGGCCCATCGGTCCGTCCGACAACCGGCGCTCCGCCACGACGTCCGCGCCCCGCTTCGCGACGATTCGCGGCGCCGTGCCCAAGCCGGCGACCTGCCCGCGCAACTCGCGTTCCAGCCCCGCGCCGTTGCGCCGGAACGTGCAGAACTTGATGCTCGAGGATCCGGCGTTGAGGACGACGATCGCCTCTGCGCCAGCCGTCATGCGATTACCTTCGGCACCGTGGCGCGGCGCGCGTGGGCGAGCAGCTTCGCGACTGCGGTGGATCCGATGCGCATGCGGACATTGTCCGCCCGGCTGGTGAGCACGACTGGCACGCGCGCCCCGAGTACGACACCGGCGCTGTCAGCGCCGGCGAAATACTGCAGCTGCTTGGCAAGCATGTTGCCCGACTCGATGTTCGGCACCATGAGGATGTCGGCACGGCCGGCGACCGGCGAGCGGATGTTCTTGGTGCGTGCCGCGTGCTCGCTGATCGCGTTGTCGAAGGCGAGCGGCCCGTCGAGGATGCCGCCCTGGATCTGGCCGCGGTCGGCCATCTTGCAGAGCGCCGCGGCGTCGAGCGTCGAGCGGATGTTGGCGTTCACCGTCTCCACCGCCGAGAGGATCGCCACCTTCGGGTTGTCGATGCCGAGCACGCGCGCGAGGTCGATCGCGTTGCGCACGATGTCGGCCTTCTCGGCCAGCGTCGGCTCGATGTTGATGGCCGCGTCGGTCACCAGCAGCACGCGATCGTAGGCCGGCACATCCATCACGAACACGTGGCTGATGCGCCGCTCGGTGCGCAGGCCGGACTGGGCCGCGACGATCTGGCCCAGGATCTCGTCGGTGTGCAGGCTGCCCTTCATGAGCATCTCGACCTCGCCGGTGCGCGCGAGCGCGGCGGCCGCCGCCGCCGAGGCGTGGCTGTGCTCGGTCGGAACGATCCTCAGGCCCGAGATGTCGGCGCCGTTCGCATCGGCGACCGCACGGATGCGCGCGGGCGGCCCGACCAGGATCGGAGTGATGAGCTTGCGCCGCGCCGCCTCGAGCGCCCCGAGCAGGGAATCGCGATCGCACGGGTGCGCGACCGCGCAGACCACCGGCTCGAGTGGCTCGCAGTGCCGGAGCAGCCGGGCGAACACGTCGTTACGCCGCAGGACGATCTCGGGTGTGGCGATGTCGGAGTAAGTGAGCCGCCGGCGCGGCGCCTCCACCACCGCGTTGCCCCACAGCACGCGGCGGTCACCGACGCGGGCGTCGCAGTCGAACGTCACCAGGCCCGTGTGCGGCTGCTTCTCCCGCACCGTCACGGACGCCGCAAGTTCCTCGCCCACCTGCACGACGCCCGAGAACTCGAACTGCTGCGACACGATGCGTGTGCCGGGGCCCGGCAGCTTGCGCTCGAGCAGGCCTGAGATCACCGCGCTGACGCCGACCGCGTCCACGCAGAGCAGGCCGGCCATCGTGTCGCCGGCATCCTCCATGTGGAACGGCTCGATGTCGCCCGACACGAGGACCAGCGCCTCGATCTCCGTCTGGGTGAGTGCGCGGCGGGCGCCTGCAGTGGCGCCGATCTCGAGCTCGTCGAACGTAACGTTGCGGTAGGCGCTCATGACAGGTCGATCCAGGGGGTCGTTCGGAACATGGCCGGACGCTCAGAAGGTCGGGGGCGTGCTCGCGGAGATGATCTCGCAGGGCTCGCTCCCGGTGTTGCGGAAGCGGTGCGGGATGGCGCTGGTGAAATAGTACGCGTCGCCGGGCCCGAGCACGCGGCTCTCCGCGCCGATCGTGAGCTCGACGCGGCCGCGCGCCACCACGCCGCCCTCCTCGCCCTGGTGGCGCAGCATGTCGGCCCCGGTGTCGGCGCCGGGGGCGTAACGCTCGTGCATGATGGACATGGCGCGGTTGGGCCGGCGCGCCGCGACGAGCCGCAGCGACACGGAGCGGTCCCCAAGGTCGATGAGTTCATCCCCCTTGAAGAACACCTGCGGGCTCGCCGACAGGTCGAGCGTGAAGAACTCGGCGAGCGACATCGGGATGCCGTCGAGCACCTTCTTCAGCGAGCTCACCGACGGGCTGACGCGGTTCTGCTCGATGAGCGAGATCAGACCATTGGTAACCCCGGCTCGCTTCGCGAGTTCGCGCTGCGAGAGTCCGTACATCGTGCGCACGGCGCGCAGGTGGGCGCCGACGTCCAGGCTCAATTCTGTCACGGGGTGTTCAATATCCTGCACACGGCGACGCTAAGTGGCGGAAGTTTCGGGTTGATTTGAGGGGAGTGTCAATTTTTCTTATCATCCGGGCGATCCACCACCCGCATCCAGGACCTCACATGTCAACCCAGCCCACCATCGACCGCGCCTCGCTCGAGGCGTTCTGGATGCCGTTTACCGCCAATCGCCAGTTCAAGGCGCACCCGCGGCTGCTGGCCCGGGCCTCCGGCATGCACTATTGGACGCCCGACGGCCGCCAGGTGCTCGACGGCGTGGCCGGCCTGTGGTGCGTCAACGCCGGCCACGGGCGCCCGGAGATCACGGAGGCCGTGAGCCGCCAGATCGCCGAGATGGACTACGCGCCGCCGTTCCAGATGGGCCATCCGGCCGCGTTCGAACTGGCCAACGAGATCGTGCGCTGGCTGCCGGCCGGGCTCGACCACGTGTTCTTTGCCAACTCGGGTTCCGAGTCGGTGGACACCGCGCTCAAGATTGCCCTCGCCTATCACCGCGCGCGCGGCGAAGGCACACGCACCCGATTCATCGGCCGCGAGCGCGGTTACCACGGCGTCGGCTTCGGCGGCATCTCCGTGGGCGGCATGGTCAACAACCGCAAGTTCTTCGGCACGCAACTGCCCGGCGTGGACCACCTGCCGCACACGCACGACCTCGAGCACAATGCCTACACGCGCGGCGAGCCGGCGTGGGGCGCGCACCTCGCCGACGACCTCGAACGCATCGTCGCATTGCACGACGCGAGCAACATCGCCGCAGTCATCGTCGAGCCGGTGGCCGGCTCGACCGGCGTGCTGCTCCCGCCCAGGGGCTACCTGCAGCGGCTGCGCGAAATCTGCACGAGGCACGGCATCCTGCTGATCTTCGACGAGGTGATCACCGGCTTCGGGCGCCTCGGCGCGCCGTTCGCGGCGGAACACTTCGGCGTCACGCCGGACATGATCACGATGGCCAAGGGCCTCACCAACGGCGCGGTACCGATGGGCGCCGTGGCCGCCAGCCGGCAGATCTACGACGCCTTCATGCAGGGACCCGAGGGCGCGATCGAACTGTTCCACGGCTACACTTATTCGGCGCACCCGGTCGCCTGCGCGGCGGGCCTCGCCACGCAGCAGGTCTACCGCCGCGACGGGCTGCTGACCCGTGCGCGCGACATGACGGAGTACTGGGCCGACGCCGTGCACTCGCTCAAGGGCCTGCCGCACGTCATTGACCTGCGCAACCTCGGCCTGATCGGCGCCATCGAGCTCCAGCCGATTCCCGGCAAGCCCGGCGCGCGTGCCTTCGATGCGTTCGTGCGCGCGTTCGAGGCGGGCATCCTGATCCGCACCACCGGCGACATCATCGCGCTGTCGCCGCCACTGATCATCGAGCGCTCGCACGTCGATGAACTGTTCGGCAAGCTCGCCGAGGTGCTGAAAGCCGGCGCGTGAGGCGCCGCAATGGAAGAACGCCCGGACCCCTTGCGGGGACCGGGCGTTTGCTCGGCAGATGCCGAACCTAGGCTCGCCTCGTCACTCGTTCGACCACGGGAACGTGGTGGAGACGGAGAAGAACAGCTTGGCGTCGGTGCTGAACGTGTCCCGGTCGACGCCGCTGCAATCGAAGTCCCGGCAGAAGTCGTCCAGGTCCGCGAGGTCGCTGCCGTCGATCCACTTCAGGGCGAGGTCGAAATGGCCGACGGTGTAGGTGAGGCCGACTGACCAGTCGGTGTAACCGCCGTCGTAGAACTCGTCCCAGTAGCTGCCGTCGCTGTAGCCCACGTGCGCCGTGAAACCGACGTTGGCCGGCAGCTCGAACGTGCCGTTGGCCTCGTAGTACATCGCGGATTCGTCGGCATTGGCGAAATCGGGCGAGTACCAGATCTTGCCCTCGATCCACTTGTAACCGAGCGAACCGTAGAGCTCGCCGAAGTCGATGTCGTCGGCACCCGGGTACCAGTAGTAAACCAGGCCCACGTCCCACAGCAGGGTCTCGCCGCCGGCAAAGCCGGCATAGGTATCGATTTCGATGCTTTCGTCGCAGCAGTCATCGAAGTCCACGTTGCTGGCCCATGCGCCAGCGTAGAAGCCGCTCTCATGCGCGTAGTCGACGCTGCCCTGCAGGGCAGGGTTCTTCGAGGTCTGGGTGATACCGCGGAAGTCGTAGTCGCTCGCGACTGTGACGGTCCCCGTCACTTCCGCGTGAGCCGCCGATGCCGACGCCAGCAGGACCAGCGCCGCCAAGCTATGAGTCAATTTCATGCCGCACCCCTTTGAAGTTGCTAAAAAGCTACAAAGTCTCTGCAGCCAGCGTGGCAAGTGTAGCAGAGGTCGGATGAACACCCCAGCAAACCGCCAAACGCCGGCCCTCGGGCGGTGAAGATTGCAGAAATCGTGCCAGACCGCAAATGCAGCATTTCCGCCACGGACGATGCTGCGCTGCACCGCCAGGGCGCAGCCATCGACCGTGGCTGCACCTTCGTGGACCGCACGGGCGATTCAGACCGAGGTCTGCGGCTCGTAGATCGCGTAGAACTTGCGTGCCGGCTCAAGCACTTCCCACAGGCCGCGGAAGCCTGCCGGCATCACGAAGCAGTCCCCAGGGCCGAAGGTCCACGAGCGACCATGGTCGTCGGAGATGCGCACGCGCCCTTCCGTGAGCACGCAGACTTCGTTCTCCGTGTACGACACGTGCCACGCGCCGGGGCTCGAGCGCCAGATGCCCGCGAAGAAGCGCCCGGTGTCGTCCGTGTACAGATTGCGCACGAACTGCGCCGGCACCGGACTGCCCGGCGCCAGGCGGGCGGGATCGAGTTCGAGGCCGTCCTCGCGGCCGCTGAAATCGTCGATCTTGATGACTGCGGGACCGATGTCACCCATGGCCGACCTCCCGTCGCTCGGCGTTCACGTTTCGAGCCTAGCATGCGCCCGGTCAAGGAGGTCGCGCACCTCCGCGTCCTCGGTCTGCCCGAAATCAGCGTACCACTGGCCGACCGCGCTGAAGAGCATTGGCGTCGCGAGGCACACGACCTCGTCGGCTACCGCCGCGATGCGCTCCTTGGCCTCGGACGAGGCGACCGGGACAGCCACGATCACCTGTCGCGCGCCGAGGGCTCTGAGCGAGCGCACGGCGGCTTCCATGGTCGCGCCGGTGGCGAGGCCGTCGTCTACGAGGATGCCGGTCCGGCCGCGCAGGTCGAGTAGCGGCCGGTTGCCGCGGTATTCGCTCTCGCGACGCTCGAGCTCCGCCTGCTCGCGGACCCGCACCGCCTCGAACGCCTCGCCGCGACCACCCAGATGGCGCACGACCTCGTCGTTGGTCACGAGCGCACCACCGCTCGCAATCGCTCCCATCGCGAGTTCCGGCTGCCATGGCAAGCCGAGCTTGCGTACCACCAGGACGTCGAGCGGCAGGCCGAGCGCCCGCGCGATCTCGTAGGCCACCGGCACGCCGCCGCGCGGCAGGCCGAGCACGATCGTGTCCGCAGCGCCGCGACGCGACGCCAACGCGGCCGCCAGCGCACGCCCCGCATCGGCACGATCGGCAAACATGCGTTGCATGACGAGACTCCTTCCCCCCGTGAGTCATGTTCACCAGCGGCAGGACCGGCGTCATTCGCGCATGTACCTAAGTGCTATGCTCGCGTCGAGGAACGCTGCGGATGAGCCCCCAGGAGCGATTGCCGCGAGCACCGACCGGCGGCGGATCCGACGGCCGCCTGGCCGACAAGGTGGCGTGGCTGGGACGCCGCCTCGGCACCGGCGACGAGTTGATCGAGACGCACTTCGCCTACGTTTTCCTGGTGGGCGACCGCGCTTGGAAGCTGCGTAAGCCGGTGCGCCGCGACCCGATGGACTACAGCACGCTCGAGGCGCGCCGGCGTGACTCCGAAGCCGAGGTCCGCCTCAACCGTCGTCTCGCACCCGACGCCTATCTCGGCGTGCGGCCACTCACCCTGGAGGCCGACGGACAGTTCGCGCTCGGCGGCAGTGGCGTCGTCGTGGACTGGCTGGTGGAAATGCGGCGGCTCGATCGCAGCCGGATGCTCGACGTCATGCTGGCCACGGGCCATGTGACTGTCGACGACCTGCACCGGGTCGCAGCGATGCTGGCGTCGTTCTACGCGCACGAGCCGGCGGCGGTCGCGGAAGGCGCCGCCCTGCGGGCACGGCTCCTCGCCCAGGTCGCCGCCAATCACCGGGTGCTCGCAACGCTCGACGGCCAAGCTGCCGGCGAGTTGCGGCGCATGCAGGCCGGGTTCCTCGCGGCGCAACATGCCCTCCTCGACGCGCGCGCCGTCGCCGGATGCGTCGTCGAGGCGCACGGCGACCTGCGACCGGAGCACATCCTGCTCGACGACCCGCCGGCGGTCATCGACTGCCTGGAGTTCGACCGCAATCTGCGCACGCAGGACCGCGCCGAAGAACTCGAGTTCCTGGTGCTCGAATGCGGGCGTATCGGCCACGACGCAGCGGGCACGCAGATCGCGCGCGAGTGCCTCGCGATGCTCGGTGACGCCCCCCCAGCCCGGCTGCAGCAGTTCTATCGCAGCCACCGCGCGGCGACGCGAGCCAAGCTCTACACGTGGCGGGCGGCAGAACCCGACGACGGCGACACGGCGCGCTGGCGCACCACCGCCCGCGACTACCTGACCATCGCCCTCGAAGCTGCCGGCCGCTGCCGAGCCTAGCGACCGAGTGGCTGCATTTCCCGCAGTGCCACCACCGACTCGCCCTGCGCAATGCGACGGATCGCCTCGCCGTACAGCGCGGACGCCTCGAGTACCACCAATCGCCCGCCGTCGCCTGCGTCGGCGAGCCGCGTGGGCAGGATCGAGTCCGTCACCACCAGGCGGTCCGGCCCGTCCGGCCCGAGCAGCTGCCGCGCCTCTGGCAGGAACACTCCGTGCGTGGCGAACGCTTCCACGCCGCGGGCACCCGCCTTGCGGCAAGCCTGCACTGCGCGCATCAGCGTGGTGCCTGCGCTGATCAGGTCGTCGACCAGCACCGCGTGGCGGCCCTCGACCGGCCCGACCACCAGGTCGCCGCCCGAGACGACGCCACTGCTGCGTCGCTTGTCGATGATGGCGAAGCCGACCTCGCGGTCGAGCCGCGCGGCGAGCAGCTCCTGCAGCCGCTGCGCGCGCTTCGCCCCGCCGATGTCCGGTGAGACGATCGACACCTGGCCGTCACCGACGCGAGCCGCGAGATCGTCTGCCATCAGTGGCGCCGCTTCGAGGTGGTCCACGGGACAGCGGAACGCGTTCTCGAAGGCGGCGAGGTTGTGCGCGTCGAGCGCGAGCACGTGGTCGGTGCCGACGGCCTCGACGAGCTGTGCGACGTAGCGCAGCGTGACCGGATCGCGCTCCTTGGTACGCCGGTCCTTGCGGCCGTAGGCCATGAACGGCACGCAGGCGGTGACGCGCGCGGCGCCGCAGTCCTTCAGCCCGGCGATGAAGAACAGCAGGCGGCAGAGCCGATCGTTGGCGCTCGCCGCCTCGTCACCGCTCAACGACTGGACGACGTAGACGTCCCGGCCGCGCACGCTCACCAGCGGCCGTGTCTTGTGCTCGCCCCCCTCGAACTCGCGTTCCTCCATCGGCGAGAGATCGCAGCCACAGGCCGCGGCGACCCGTCGCCCGAACTCGGCACTGGCCTGCGGCGCAAACAACATCGGTCGGTTCATGCCTTACCCCTTCACACAGACGAGCGGTTCGAGTCGTGCGACCTTGCGCGCCAGGCCCGCCCGCTCCGCAACGTCCACCACGCGCTCGACGCTCTTGTACGCGCCCGGCGCCTCCTCGGCCACCCCGCGCAGCGACGGACTGCGGATCAGGATGCCCCGCGCCGCAAGTTCGTCGACCAGCTGCCGGCCGCGCCACTGCCGCGTCGCCTGGTGCCGGGACATGCTGCGCCCGGCCCCGTGGCAGGCCGAGCTCCAGGCGAGCGCTTCGCCCGTCGCGCAACCCGCAAGCACGTACGACGCCGTGCCCATCGAGCCGCCGATGAGCACCGGCTGACCGTGGCCGCGCAACGCCAGGGGCACTGCCGCGTGGCCCGGGCCGAACGCGCGCGTGGCGCCCTTGCGGTGCACGTACAGCCGGCGCTCGCTCCCACCCTCTCCGTGCAGTTCCTCCTTGCAGATGTTGTGCGAAACGTCGTACAGGAGCCGGCCGTCGAACCCGGGCAGGACGCGGCGGAACGCCTCGCGGCACAGGTGGGTGAGGATCTGGCGATTGGCGAGCGCGCAGTTCATGGCCGCACGCATCGCGCCGAGGTAGCGCCGGCCGAGGTCGGAGAGGATCGGCGCGCAGGCGAGTTCACGGTCCGCAAGCCGCAGGCCGAACGACGGCGCCGCGATGACCATGTCCCGCAGGTAATCCGTGCCGACCTGGTGGCCGAGGCCGCGCGAGCCGCAGTGGATGCTCACGACCGCGCCGTCGGGACGCAGGCCGAAGGCGGCCGCGGCGCCCCCGTCGAACACTTCGGTGACCGACTGCACCTCGAGGTAGTGGTTGCCGGATCCGAGCGTGCCCATCTCCTCACGCTGGCGCTCGCGGGCACGTTGCGACAACGCACCCGGGTCGGCGCCGGCGATGCATCCGTCCTCCTCGATGTGCTCGAGGTCCTCGCTCGACCCGTAGCCGCGCGACACCGCCCAGCGCGCGCCGCCGGTGAGCATCGCGTCCATCTCGGTGTCCGACAGGCGCAGGCGGCCCGTGCTGCCGACGCCGGCCGGTATGGCGCGGGACAACTCGTGTGCCAGCGGCTGCTGGACCGAGACGATGTCCGCGCGCGAGAGGCTGGACACGAGCGTGCGCACTCCGCAGGAGATGTCGAAGCCGACGCCGCCGGCGGACACGACCCCGCCCTGCTCCGCGTCGAAGGCGGCCACGCCGCCGATCGGGAACCCGTATCCCCAGTGCGCATCCGGCATCGCGCAGGCCGCGCCGACGATGCCAGGCAGGCTCGCCACGTTGCACAGCTGCTGGCGCACCTTGTCGTCCATGTCGGCGAGCAGGACCTCGTCCGCATAGAGCACGGCGGGCACGCGCATCTCGCCCTCGGGCTCGATGACCCAGCGGTATTCCCCGTCCCGTCGCACTCCCTGCAGGTTCACGCGAGCCAGCCCCCCGTTCAGACGTCGAGGACGCACTGGGCGCACCAGCGCCCGTCAGGCTCCTGGCGCACCGCGAGTTCGGTGACCGTCGCCCCCTTGACCTCGACGGCCGGCGCATGGCGCGCGACGTCCACCGGCTCGCCGCGGGCTTCGGCGTCGAGTTCGCTGCCGACGATGGTCACGTCGAATGCGCAGAACAGCAGTCGCTGCGTGGCCATGTGAAACACCAGGCTGTTGAGCCACTCGTACAGCAGCAGGTCGAGGTCCGGGGCGCGACAGTGCACCGGGACGGTGACGTTAGCCCTGACCTGCGAAGGATCGGTGACGACGGCGGTGAGCGCCATGGCCGCCTGCTCGAATGCCAGGGCGGCAGTCATGCCCCGGCCGCGCACGCCGATGTCGGCACCGTGCGCGAAGTGCTCCCAATCACCCACGCCGCCGTCGGCGGCCGGGCCCGCGAGACGGGCCCGGCCTTCCGTCACGACAGCTTCTCGTGCCGATTTGGCTCGTTGCGCAGGCTCGCCATGCGCGCCTGCAGCTGCCGCTTGGCGGCGTCGAACGCGTCGCGGAGCACGACGTAGACATCCTCGTGTCCGTCGCGCTGCGGCCGTTCCATGTCCACGACGACGTCTTCGCCGGGCAGGTTGAGCTGCACCTTGACGTTGAACACCTTGCCCTGGTGCTGGTGGCGGTGCGGCGAGTCCACGACGACGCGGCAACCCGTGATGCGGTCGCTGAACGTGCCCAGATGGTTGGCGAGCTCGCGCACGCGAGTCTCCACCGCGGCTGAGGATTCCATGTGGCGGAAGGTGATTTGGACAGGAATGGTCACGGTGCTTGGTCCTCCGCTTCGTCCCCGACCCTGGGGGACGGTTTCATTGTCGAACGGCGCCCGCCCCCGAGAATAAGTATTGCCCGCAGGGATTCACGGCGCTCGGGGCAAGCGTACACTGGCTGGTGATCCTTGGGCGATACCCGAAATCTGCGCGAGCGTCACGAAACGCATGCAAGCCCCGGGCCCCACCGACGCATTGCTCGTCGTCGACGTGCAGAACGATTTCCTGCCGGGTGGCGCGCTCGGCATCCGCGGCGGGGACGCAATCGTTGCGCCGTTGAATCGACTGCTGACCGCCTGGCGCGAGCGCGGCCTGCCGGTGTTCATCTCTCGTGACTGGCACACGGCGGGCCACTGTTCTTTTGCAGCGCAAGGCGGGCCGTGGCCAGAGCATTGTGTCGCCGGCACGAAGGGTGCCGAATTCTCGGAACGCCTCGCCGTCGCGCCGACGGACGTCGTGATCTCCAAGGCCACGCACCAGGATCGGGACGCGTATTCCGCGCTCGACGGCACGCCGCTCGCCGCAAGGCTGCGCGAGCTGGGCATCACCCGCCTGTTCATCGGCGGGCTCGCGACGGACTACTGCGTGCGTGCGACCGGCCTGGACGCCCGCGCGGCAGGCCTCGACGTGGTGGTGCTCGACGACGCGGTGTGCGCCGTCAACCTGCAGGCGGACGACGGGCGCCGCGCGCTCGCGGAACTCGCGGCCGCGGGCTGCACGATGACCTCGACCAGTGGCGTGCTGCGGGCGATGGGGATCGGTGCGTGACGGACGACGCCCGCGCTCCCGGCACCTCCGTGCTGCTCACGGACCTCTACCAGCTGACGATGGTGACCGCCTACCACGCGCTCGGCATGGAACGCGAAGCGGTGTTCGAGTTCTTCGTGCGCAAGCTGCCCGCCGACCGCGGCTTCCTGGTTGCCGCGGGCCTCGACCAGGCCCTCGACTATCTCGAGACCGTGCACTTCGCCGGGGACGAGTTGCAGTGGCTCGCATCGACCGGCCGTTTCCGTCCGGAGGCCCTGCAGCGCCTGGCGACGCTGCGCTTCACGGGCGACGTGGACGCCATGCCGGAAGGCAGCGTGTTCTTCGCGGGGGAACCGATCCTGCGGGTGGTCGCCCCGTTGCCCGAGGCGCAGCTCGTCGAAAGCCGGCTGATCAACCTGCTCAACTTCCAGTGCATGATCGCGACCAAGGCCGCGCGCTGCCGGCTCGCAGCCGGCACGCGCCGGCTCGCAGACTTCGGCTTGCGTCGCGCGCATGGCGCAGAGGCGGGCCTGCTGGCGGCGCGCGCCTGCTATCTCGCGGGCTTCGATTCCACTGCGACCGTCGCAGCGGGGCGGCTGTTCGGCATCCCGCTGACCGGCACGATGGCGCACTCGTTCGTCCAGGCCCACGACGACGAGGTCGGCGCCTTTCGTGAATTCGCACACATTCATCCGCGCAACACCACCCTGCTCATCGACACCTACGACACGTTGCGGGCCGCACGCGAAGTGGTCGAGCTCTGCCGCGAAGGCGTGCCGGTCGAAGCCGTGCGACTCGACAGCGGCGATCTCGGCGCACTGGCGCACGCGGTGCGCGCGATCCTCGACGCCGGCGGCTGCGATCGGGTGCGCATCGTGGCCAGCGGCAACCTCGATGAGCACGAGATCGAGCGGCTGCTGGCAAGCGGCGCACCGATCGACGCCTTCGGCGTCGGCACGCGTCTCGACGTGTCGGCCGATGCGCCCTATCTCGATTGCGTATACAAGATCCAGGAATACGCGGGACGGCCGCGACGCAAGCGCTCGGCGGGCAAGGCCACGTGGCCGGGCCGCAAGCAGGTGTTCCGCGAGTACGGCGCGGGTGGCTTGATCCTGACCGACACGATCGCGCTCGAGGACGAGCCGCTCCCTGGCAGGCCGCTGCTGCAGCCGTTCATGCGTGGCGGCCGGCGCCTCGCGCCGTCGTCGCTGGAGCGCAGCCGCGAGTTCGCTGCAAGCCAGATCGCCACGTTGCCTGGGCGCTGCCGCGACCTGCGCCACCCGCGGCCCGTCGAACCGCAGATCTCCGCCGGGCTGCGCGCCGCGGCCGAGCGGGTCGACCGCGAGTTCCCGTGACGACGACGCCGACGATGGATGCGAGCCGCGGCCTGGTCGAGGGATTGCGCCGTTCATCGGCGTATCAGCATGCCGTCACCGAGCCGATCCGCGTCGCCGAGACACACATCTCCTGGGTGCTGCTCACCGGCGACTATGCCTACAAGGTCAAGAAGCCCCTCAGGCTCAGCTTCCTCGATTACTCGACACTGGAGTTGCGCCACGCGCTGTGCGAGGAGGAACTGCGCCTCAACCGGCGCATGGCACCCGAGCTGTACCTCGGCGTCAGCACGATCGTCGGCACCCCGCAATCACCACGGGTCGACGGCAGCGGGACCCCGCTGGAGTACGCGGTGCGCATGCGACAGTTCTCGCCAGGCGACGAACTGGCGGCGCTGCTCGCCACCGGGAGCGCCACCGAGGCCGACCTCGACGGGCTCGGCGCGGCCATCGCTCGCTTCCATGCCGCGGCTGCCAAGGCGCCTGCGGAATCGGCTTTCGGCGAGCCGGCGACCGTGCAGCGCGTGACGAGTGACAACTTCGCAGAGTTGCGGGCCTTGCCGGAGTCCACCGCCTGGCAGGAGCGGCTGTCCGCGCTCGAGCGTCGCGTCACGTCACTGCACGATGGCCTGCGTGCGCTCATGGTGGAGCGCCGGGCGCAGGGTTGCATCCGCGAGTGTCACGGCGACCTGCATTGCGGCAACGTGGTGCGCTGGGCCGGTGCGCTGGCGCCGTTCGACGGCATCGAATTCGACCCGGCCCTGCGTTTCGTGGACGTGGTCAACGACGTCGCGTTCCTCACCATGGATCTCGCAGAGCGCGGCCATCCGGCCCTGCGGCGCGCGGTGCTGCAGTCCTGGGTGGAGACGCTCGGCGACTGGACGGCGCTGCCGCTGCTGCCCTACTACGAAGCCTACCGCGCGCTGGTGCGTGCCAAGGTGGACGCACTGAGGGCGCTGCAACTGGACGCCGCCGATCCCGCGCGCACCGCGGCCATTGCCGACTGCCTGCGTTACCTCGATTGGGCGGAGGCACGTGTCTCGCCGGCACACCCGGTCCTGATCCTCACCTGCGGCCTGTCCGGATCGGGCAAGACATGGCTCGCGCGCCGGCTCGGCACGCGCCTCGGGGCACTGCACCTGCGCTCGGACGTGGAGCGCAAGCGCCTCGCGGGCCTCGGGGCGCACGCCGACTCGCGCTCGCCACCGGACGCCGGCATCTACACCCGGGAGTTCAACGACCGCACCTACGCGCGGCTGCACGATTGTGCTGGCGCCGTGCTGGCCGGCGGCGAGAGCGTCATCGTGGATGCGGCGTTCCTGCGGCGTGGCGAGCGGCACCGATTCCTGGACCTGGCGCAAGCCAGTGCCGTGCCGGTGGCGATCCTGCACTGCCGCGCGACGGAGTCCGTGCTTCGCGAACGTGTCGCGGCCCGCGTCGCGGCTCGCACCGACGCATCCGAAGCCGGACTCGACGTGCTGGCCCGGCAACCGGCCTGGTGGGAATCATTTGACACCCGCGAGCAGTTGCACGTGCTCGAGGTGGATACGAGCGTGGCGGCATCCGTGACCGGCGCAGCGGAGCGGCTGTCGGTCCTCGCGGGTCACTGATCGACCGCGGCGCTCACGCCGTCGGCGGCTTCTCCACCCAGACGTTGCAGGCCAGCCGGTCCAGGACCGACTCGGCAGTGTTACCGACGAACCAGCGATCGAGCCGTCCGCGCGACACCGCGCCCATGATCACCAGTCCGGCGTCGAACTCCCGCGCCGCGGCGAGGATGTCGCGCGCCGGAGCGCCCACCGTGAGGTGGGCCCGATCCACCGGGATCGAATGCACGGCCATGAGTTGCCGGAAGGCGGAAGTCGCGGCCGCGACCGTCGCCTCCGGTGGCGGGGACACTGCCGCGGCGATGTAGGCGTCGCCGACGACCGTGACCGGCGTGGGAATCGAGAACACGTGCAGCGCGTGCACTTCCGCGCCGAGCGGCCCGGCGAGGAACTTCGCGGTACGCAGCAGCCGGTGATCGAGCGCGGCCGGCTTGTCGTGCGAGTGCAGCGGATCGACGCACACGAGTACCGGTGAGCGTTCGAGCCTGTCGGGCGCCTTCGCCAGCAGCAACGGTACCGGGCAGTCGCGGATGAGGTGCCAGTCGGTGCCGGTGAACAACGTGCGCTCAATGCGGTTGTGGTGCACGCTGTGCTTGACCACGAGGTCGGGCCGCGTCGCCGCGACGCGCCCAAGCACCACCTCGTGGAACGGCGTTCCCCACAACGCCTCGCAGAGTGCAGGCACCCCGGCCTCCTCGGCGCGCCTCGCGTATTTCTCGAGCACCGCGCGGTGTGCCGACATCACCGCGTCGTGAAACTCCTGCACCGTCGCGGTCGGCGGCGAGAAGTAGGCCGCGTGCAGGTCCTGGTAGTCGCTCATCAGGAGCTCGAGGCGGGCTCCAAAGCGGCGCGCGAGCAGCAGCGCCGCATCGAACGCTGGCTGCGCCTCGCTGCCGGGCTCCATGAGGACGAGGATATTGCGGAGTGCTTCCATGGGCGCCTCCCCAGGCCCGCGAACGGGGCCGTCGGCAGCCACAGGATAGTCCCGCAACCGTCCGTGTGGCCCCCTGCCGCCTCGCGGGTTCTACCTAGGCCGCGGAGAGCCCTTGGCCGGGGACGTCAGGGGTGACCCGCGGCCTTCTGGCGGGCGTCCACGACGGCCGTGGTCACGACGTCGGAGCCGACATTGGTCATGGTGCGAGTCATGTCGAGGATGCGGTCCACGCCGATGACGATGCCGATGCCCTCGGGCGGGATGCCGAACGTGGCGAGCAGCCCCGCGATCAGCGGCAGCGATCCGCCTGGGATCGCGGCGACCGCCACGGCGCTCAATACCGCCAGCAGCACCAGCGTCACCTGCTGCGCGAGGTCGAGGTGAATGCCGAACACTTGCGCCACGAACAGCACCACGCAGCCTTCGAACAGCGCCGTGCCGCTCATGTTCATGGTCGTGCCCAGCGGGAGCACGAACCCGGCGGTCGAGGGCGAGATGCCGAGCCGCTCGCGCGCCGCCGCGAGCGCGGCCGGCAGCGTGGCACTGCTCGAACTGGTCGAGAAGGCCGTGACCAGTACGTCCTTGATCTGGCGGAAGAACTCCGCCGGGTCGCGCCGGGCGAGGAATTTGAGCCACAGTGACATCGTCCCGAACAGGTGCAACAGCAGCATCGCCATGCAGCCGAGGACGAACAGGCCGAGGGCGATGATGATGTCGAAACCCACCTTCACGACCACGCTGAAGATCATTGCCGGCACCGCGTAAGGCGCGAGCCTGAGGGCGAAGCGCACGATGCCGGTCATGAGCTCGGTGACGGTCTCCAGCGAGTCCTGGAACCGGTGCCGGCGCTCGCGCGGCAACTTGAGACCGGCGGCCCCCACCAGGATGGCGAACAGGATCAGCGGCAGGACGTCGCCCAGCGCGTTGCGCTGGTTGCCGACGAAGGCGCCGAACAGGTTGCGCGGCATGAACATGTCCACCACGGTGGACGGCGTGAATTCCGGCCGCGTGGCGCTGGTCTCGACGTGCTTCTGGGCCTGGCCGCTGTACTCCTGGATCAGCCGCGCCGAGGTCGCGTCGTCCAGGCGGTTGCCGGGCTGCAGCACGTTCATCATCAGCAGGCCCAGGGTCGCGGCAATCGCCATGTTGACGAAGAAGAGAGTAAACGTGCGGCCCGCGAGCGGCCCGAGGTGCGACAGTTCACCGAGCTGAACGACGCCGCTCGCCAGCGAGGCGAACACCAGCGGGATCACCACGAAGAACAACATGCGCAGGAAGACCTGGCCGAGCGGGTCGCAGACCATGGCCGCGAACCAGCGGGCGCCCTCGAGCACCGGCGGCGCGAAGCCGCCGATCAGCAGGACCACGCAGCCGGCGACGGCACCAAGGGCCAGCCCGAGGAGAATCCGGTTCGCGAGTTTCGAGTCGATGTCGGCGGACATAACGGGTCCTGCTGCAAAGAGACTGCGACGTTATGTCGCCAAAACCTTGTGACGCGTGTCGCAACTATGGTCTAACGGGCCCTGACAATCCATCCGGGCGCGGCCAGGGCACACGGCAATGCAGATCTCCGACATCGAAGAAATGAACCGCGTCGAAAAGCAGCGCCAGTTCATACGGGCGATGTCGAAATCCATCGAGGGGCGGCCCGTGACGGCGTCCGAGCGCACGCTGCTGAACGCGATCTTCGAGGCGCTGCTGCGCGGCGAGGACGTTTCCGGCCTGATCGGCATCAAGCCGGCACGCACCCGCCGGTCGACGGACCCGATTCACATCGCCCTCCACTATCTCTGCCTCACGAAACTGATGCATGAGAAGGCCGTGGTGGCATGGCGCATCGTAGGCGACGCCTGGGGATTGAAGCAGGGCGACGTGCAGCGGGTGATCGCCGACCACCGGGCGCCCGCACTCGCCATGCTGCAGCAGTTTGCCGCGGTCCCGGACAAGCTGCTCCGGCTATGTGAGCGACACGCGCGAGGGGCGCGGCCCGAGCAGCGTCGGACGGAGCCGGAGAAATATGGTGCGAGGGGAACTCCCGCAATCCCGGCGTAAGTACTTGATCGGGCTAGCAAGCCCGCTACTCGCCCTCGCGATCCACCCCCAGACCTGCCCCCTCGTGCTTCCTGCCAAGCGGCACGCCGACTGCCGATTCGCGTGCGCTGTCGTCGCCTGCAGCGCGGCGGAATCACTGAAGCGACTACCCGATAGGCAATCGCCAGAATGCACAATCCCCGCAAGAAGGGGGAATATTTGCTTGCGACAAACGCAGACCAAGGGAAAACCAGCGACACAAGGCCACGGGGCCTCGTGTCCTTCGCGACGCGCTCCATGCGCCACGAAAGGCCCGAGATCGCCGGGCTGCCGCTGCGGGTCTGAACGAGGGCTCCAGCATGAGAAATGTCAGGAGGTTCAAGCAGTTCGCATTGCCGGCTGCAAGCCTGTTTCTCTGCATGTCATGCGGGGGCGGCAATCAGGGTGGCGAGGGACCGCAGAGCACTTGGTACAAGGACGCTGACCGGGACGGCTTCTCGGACGGCGCGACGGTGATAGCGGCGAATCAGCCGGCGGGTTACTACCCTGCCAGCAAGCTGGCGGCCACAACCGGTGATTGTGATGATGCCGATGCGTCGGTGCACCCTGGCGCCATCGAAGTCGACGCGGACGGCGTAGACCAGGACTGCAATGGATTCGAGATACGCGGACCGGAAGAGGTCGTCTTCGACTGGTCGGTCGACAGGTGTGAAGACCTGGACATCCCTGACCTTCCCGCTCGAGCCTTTCTTGATCGAAGCGGACAGGTCCAGCTGATATCGAGCCACTCAACAGCACGGCGGTTCCTTGGACCTGACCTGAACGACCTCACCCACGATTGCACGGTGGTGATGACCTCACATCACGATCCCGACCCGGGAATGTTCAACGACGCTGAGTGGATCGGCGCCACGTACACGGAAGATGGCGAGACGATCTACGCGATCATCCACAACGAGTACCAAGGATGGACCCACCCGGGACAGTGCAGCATGCCGTTCTGGAGCGCCAATTGCTGGTACAACGGCCTCACCTTGGCGGTATCCACCGATGCCGGCAACTCCTACGGGCATCCCTTGGCCCCGCCGCTGCATCACGTTGCAGGCACGCCCTGGCAGTACGTACCTGATCGCGGTCCCCGCGGCATATTCCACCCCAGCAGCGTGCTCAAGCGTGGCGATGGCTACTATTACGCGATCGTGCACCGCGTAGGGGGTGGAGCGCCGGACGACACCAGCCAGTGGGCCTGCCTGATGCGCACGCCGGACCTCGGCGACCCGGATGCCTGGCGCTTCTGGAATGGCAGCGCGTTTGGGGGACAATTCGTCAATCCTTACACCGATGCGGTCACGGACCCGACGGCCCGCGACTGTCCGCCGATCGACAGGGATGACATCTCCGACATGACTCAGAGCCTCACGTACAGCGAGTACCTGGGGAAGTTCATTCTGGTCGGTTCGGGGTCGTCGGTCGATGGAAGCAAACACGGCTTCTTCATTTCGTTTTCGGACGACATGATCGACTGGACGACGAGAGAACTCCTGCTCGAACGAGCATTGCCATGGACCGTGCAGGACCCGGCCGAGGCACATTACCTGTATCCCAGCCTGCTCGACCCAGACAGCACGTCACGGAGCTTTGATACCGTCGGCAACACTGCATATGTGTACTACACCCGCAACAATCGGGCGGCCGGCGATCTAGACCGGGACATGCTCAGAGTGCCTGTCGAGTTGTTCAGGCATTGAAAGGCCTCTCGCGGCGTCCGCAGCCGAAGGGGCCGGGGCCGACGTCTGCCTGCGCCAGACCTCGGTGCTGTTGGGTCCCGGCGGGGACGCGTTCTCGGTCAGCCGCCAGAGCGTCGCGATCTTCGGCTGACGATCAGCGCGACGCCGCCGAGCGCCATGGCGAGCGGCACGATGCGCAGGTATGGAAAATGCGGCACGCCCATGCCGTAGCCGGCGAGCATCGCCAGCCCGAACCCCACCAGCAGCGCCCCGACGACCTGGGTCCAGGCCGCCGGCGGCTCGGAGTCCGCCGTGCGTTCGCGTCCGCCCTGCTCGAAGCGGCCGAGCAGCGCGACCACCGGCAGCAGCGCCAGCAGCATCGCCAGCATCCACGCGGGCCGCAGGAGCCACCAGCCGAGCGACCCGGGTTCGAGACCGAGGCCGAGGCCGCCGAGCCACGCCGCGATGCCGACGAGCAGCGTCTGCACCGTGGAGTGCCAGAGGAAGATCGTCATGATGAAGCCGTTCACGAGCACCGTCGCCGTCCAGGCCGCGGGGCGCTCGAGCCAGCGGCGTGCCGGTTCGCGCAGCAACCCGAGCAGCCCGAACTGCATGGCGGCGAGTGCCACGAGCGCGACCGTCGGCGGCCGGGTGTTCGAGAAGACCTCCCCCGGCACCGTGAGCATCGCCACCGGGTACTGCCCGACCTCGACCAGGAACACGAGCGCCGCGAGCCCGGCGAAGAACCACGTGACCCACACCATGCGTTCGCTCGATGACATCGAGCGCCAGAGCATGCCGAGCTGGTGGACGGCGAGCCAGACGAACGCGTAGTTCGCCCAGCGCAGCGGCTCGAGGCCGCGGCCGAACGCCAGCGCGTCCACCAGCACGGACGCGCTCACCGGCAACCAGAACGACGCCATGCCGTAGCGTCGCCAGGCGGAGGCCGCGCCGGGCGCCAGCAGGATCACGACCACGTACACCGCGAGGAACCACGTCGGGATCAGCGCGAGGCGCGAGGCCTGGCGGATGAGTTCGGGATCCACGCCCGCCAACCTCGTGCCGAGGGACAGCGCCGCCCAGGTCACGAGCAGCGGCACCACGGGAACCACCAGGCGCCTCAGCCGGGACTGCACCCAGGATGCGTAGCCGCGTCCATCGCGGACGGCGGCTTCCCAGGACACGAAGTTCGCGTACCCGCCGACCATGAAGAACACCGGCATCACCTGCACGCCCCAGGTGAGCAGGTGCGACCACGCGACCACGCCGAGCATGGTCGTCACCGTGAGCCCGCTGTCGGTCATGTAGGGCGCCTGCACGAGCCAGTGCCCGGAGACCACGATGAGGATCGCGGCGGCACGCAGGAAATCGAGGTAGCGCTCGCGATGCGGGGGTGTCTTCTCGGCGAGGGATCGTGCCCGGGACCAGACTTTCACGGCGTCGGCTCCTTCCTGCCGCCATTGTGCGCCGGATGCGCGGTCCCGGTCAGTACGGTGAGTCGAGCACCAGCGCCACAAGCCGCTTGAAGAGCGCACAGCGCGCGTCCGGCGCGGTCAGGTGGGGCGAATGTCGGGCGCGTTCGCACAGAAACGAAAAAGGCCCCGGACGATGCCGGGGCCTCTTGAAGCACTGAGTGTGTCGCTTACGCGGATTTCTTGCGGCGGCTCACGCCCATTCGGTCAGCTCGCCCTTGTAGGTGCGGCCGTTGAGGCTCACGACACCGTCGGAGGTGTACGTGGTCCCGGCCGACGTGCGCATCAGGCCCCGCACGCGCCACTTGTGCTTGCCGGTCCGCTCCCAGTAGCCCTCACTCGACCCGGACACCTGTTCGCCGTTGTCGAGGAACGCCGTGCCAACCCAGTGCGTCGTTCCGCTCTGCGCGCCCGGCGCATCATTGAAAAGCGACAAGGTGCCGAGCACCGTACCGAACCCGGTCGCCTTGCCCTCGAAGTTGATGTGATTGACGCCGGACCCGCCACCCAGCTCCTGGAACGTCACGCCAGTGGACTTGAACGAGAAATCCACGGTCTTCTTTGCAGTAGCCATGTGCAATCCCCCACGATCAGTGTTTTCGGACGTCTGGCGTCCGGCGACCAGCGGAGTCCTTCGTGGTCTTCTTGCGGAGGGCAACCGGCGATCCACCGGACGAATGCGCATTGTGCGCGCGTTCCTCAGCGTGAACCAGTGGGGAAAGACGCCACGTCACGGCCCGGCTTGCGATCCCACTTGCCGTCGGCCTCCCGATATACGAGACGGTCGCCCTCCCCGAGGTGCTTCATCACGTCCGGGAGCGTTTTGAGCCGGGTGTAGAAGGACCCAAGTCGCCTTCGAGAAGCCGCGGCCGGACCATCTCCGGCCGCACCGCTGGTCAAATGTTGCTTACCGGCCCGGAGCCCGATAACTCACGGTCTTCTTGCAGGCCTCGTCGACCTCCTCGGGCGTCATCAGCATGATGGTGCTGAGTCTGACCGTGCCTGACGCGTTGACAGCGAGACTGAGTGCCGCGCCCGATGTCGTGTCCGGTACATCCACGATTACATAGACGTCGCTGTCGCCGAGGGCGAAGTAAAACGCCTCGACCTTGCCGCCCAGACCGCTCAGCATCTGCTCGACGGCCGCCTTGCGTCGTGAGCCGCCTTCCTTCACCAGCGCCTTCGCGCCGTCCGCGGTGTACGAGCCCTTGATCAGGAACTTGGCCATGATGATCTCCCCTCGAGTGGTGTGCTCACAGTGCATTGGTCCAATCGTGACCCAGTCCACTGGGCGCCGCTACGCGTGCGTCCCCGGGCCACCAATTGCAGCTTACGCCCAAAGTGCTGGCGCCGTTCACGCAGGCGGCCGTCGATCCAGTCGTGCGCTTCACACAGCGCGAGGACTTCGCCGTCACTCGCGTCGCGGGGTTCGACCAGAGCTCGCGAAGATGCTCTTCGGACTTGAGGAGTTCAGGGAGCTTGAGCGTGTCACGCTGGGTCGCAATGACCTGCGCTGCCGACCTGAGCTTGCCGTCGGTACCAGAGAAATTCGTCGTCCTCATGTGCCGAATGCGGCGAAGAGTACTAGACCAGTCAGCTCAGTACTGCAATTGGCGGCAACTTTCGAGAAAAGACCGCAAAGACAGGGAAAGGTGGTGGTGAGGGGGAGAATCGAACTCCCGACCTAGGGGTTATGAATCCCTCGCTCTAACCGTCTGAGCTACCTCACCACGAGGGGGCGCAAATTCTCCGGGCCGCGGCAGGGGTAGTCAACCCTCGCCCTAGACATTGAATCGGAAGTGCATCACGTCGCCCTCGCGGACGAGATATTCCTTGCCTTCGAGCCGCATCTTGCCGGCCTCCTTCGCGCCCTGCTCGCCCTTGCAGGCGATGAAGTCGTCGTAGGAGATCACTTCGGCGCGGATGAAGCCCTTCTCGAAGTCGGTGTGGATCTCGCCGGCCGCCTGCGGGGCGCGGGCGCCACTGTGGGTGGTCCAGGCGCGCACCTCCTTGACACCGGCCGTGAAGAACGTCAGCAGGCCGAGCAGGTGGTAGGCCGCGCGGATCACGCGGTCGAGGCCGGGCTCGTGCAGGCCGAGTTCCTCGAGGAACGCCAGCCGCTCGTCCGGTTCGAGCTGGGCGATCTCCGACTCGATCGCGGCGCAGACCGGGACGACGTCCGCGCCTTCACCGGCGGCGCGCTCCTCGACCGCCGCGAGGTACGGGTTGTCCTTGAAGCCGCCTTCCGCGACGTTCGCCACGTACATCAGCGGCTTCAGCGTGATCAGGTGCAGCTCGCGCAGCAGCGGGCGTTCGGCGGGGTCCATCGCGAGCGTGCGCACCGGCTTGCCGGCGTCGAGGTGCTCGCGAACGCGCGTCAGCAGCTCGCGCAGCCGGATCGCATCCTTGTCGCCGGCCTTCGAAGCTTTCTCGGCGCGCTGCAGGCCGCGCTCGACGGTCTCGAGATCGGCGAGCGCCAGCTCGGTGTTGATCACCTCGATGTCGGCCAGCGGGTCGATGCGGCCGGCGACGTGCACGATGTCGTCGTTGACGAAGCAGCGCACCACCTGGACGATCGCGTCCGTCTCGCGGATGTGTGCGAGGAACTTGTTGCCGAGGCCCTCGCCCTTCGAAGCGCCCGCCACCAGGCCCGCGATGTCCACGAACTCGACGGTGGTGGGAATCACCTTCTCGGGCCTGACGATGTCGGCAAGCGCCTTGAGGCGCAGGTCCGGCACCGGCACCACGCCAACGTTGGGATCGATGGTGCAGAACGGGTAATTGGCCGCCGCGGCGTTCTGCGCCTGCGTGACCGCGTTGAACAGCGTGGACTTGCCGACGTTCGGCAGCCCGACGATTCCGCATTTGATGCCCATGGGACTCCGCTGATCACTTGTCCTGCGTGTGCAGGAGCTTCATTGCCTTCTCGGCGCCGTCGCGCACGAACACCGCCAGGGCATCGAGCGACGCATCTATGCTGGCCACGGTCGCCTCCTCGTCGGCTGGCGCGGCACGCTGCAGCACGTAGTCGATCACCTGCGAACGGTCGCCCGGGTGGCCGATGCCGAGGCGCAGCCGCCAGAAGTCGGGCCCGCAATGCGTGATCGTGTCGCGCAACCCGTTGTGGCCGCCGTGCCCTCCACCCTGCTTGAAGCGTGCCGTGCCGGGCGACAGGTCCAGTTCGTCGTGCACCACGAGCAGCTCGCCGACCGGCGCCTTGATGTAGTCGAGCAGCGCGCGGATCGAGAGCCCGCTGCGGTTCATGTAGGTCTGCGGCTTGAGCAGCACGACTTCGCGCCCGTCGATCTCCACGCGGCAGACTTCGCCCTGGTAGCGCGAGTGCGCGCGGAACTGCGTGCCCTGCGACCGCGCCAGTGCGTCGACGAACCAGAACCCGGCGTTGTGCCGGGTGAGGCGATGCTCGGGCCCGGGGTTGCCGAGCCCGGCGATGATCGAGAGCGGTGTGCCAGCCATGATGGAATCCCGGAAAAAAGCGGGCCGCCCCGGAGGGCGGCCCGCGTCGCCCGGCCCGGGGGCCGGTTACTTCTTCGCTTCCTTCTTGGCCTCGGCCGCCGGCTTGGCGGCCGCCGCAGCCGCCGGAGCCGCCGGAGCCGCTGCAGCCGCCGGAGCCGCCGCGCCAGCCACGGCCGCCTCGGCCGTCGGCGTCTCGACTTCCTCGGCGCGCGCGTGGTGGATGGACACCACCGGCGCGTTGCGACCGTGCGTGAGCTCGGGGATCTCGACGCCTTCCGGCATCTTGAGGTCCGCGAGGTACAGCATCTGGTTCATGTCGAGGCCCGAGAGGTCCACGTCCACGAACTCCGGCAGGTCCTTCGGCAGGCAGACCACCTCGACATCGTTGCGCAGGTGCGAGACCAGGCCACCCTTCTTGACGCCCGGCGCGGCCGCCGCGCCCTTGAAGTGCAGCGGGATGCTGATGCGGATCTTCTCGTTCTCGAGCACGCGCTGCAGGTCGATGTGCACCACGGCGTTCTTCGCCGGGTGGCGCTGCACGTCCTTCAGGATCGCGGCCTGGGTGACGTCACCGACGCGCAGGCTGATGATCGTCGAGTAGAAGCGCTCGTTGTCGAGCATCAGCAGCAGCCGGGTGTGGTCGATCGCGAGCGCGCGCGGCTCGCGGTGCCCCCCGTACAGGATGGCGGGCACCTTGTTCGCGCGACGCAGGCGGCGGCTCGCACCTTTGCCCTCGGCGTCACGGAACTCGGCGGTGAGTTCGAAAGAAGTCTTCATGGTTAGCTCCGATTAACAACAACAAAGCCGTCGAATCGCGACCAAATCTGACGGCACCAGAAAAATGATCAATGATCAGAGGTCGGCGGTCAGTGGAGCGCGGTTGGCGCCACCGGCGTCCTCACTAACCGCCAACCGCTGACCGCTGATCACTATTAGTCAATGTACAGCGAGCTCACGCTCTCCTCGTCCCGGATGCGGCGCATGGTCTCCGCGAGCAGGCCGGCGACGGACAGCTGGCGGATCTTGCGGCACGCGCGCGCGTTCTCGCGCAGCGGGATCGTGTCCGTCACTACCAGCTCGTCGAGCACCGAGGCCTCGATGCGCTCGATCGCGGGGCCCGACAGCACCGGGTGGGTGATGTACGCCACCACGCGCTTCGCGCCCACGTCCTTCAGAGCCTTCGCCGCGTGGCACAGCGTACCCGCGGTGTCCACGAGGTCGTCCACGAGCACGCAGCTCTTGCCCTCGACCTCGCCGATGATGTTCATCACCTCGGACTCGTTGGCGCGCGGCCGGCGCTTGTCGATGATCGCGAGGTCCGCGTCGTCGAGTCGCTTGGCGATCGCCCGGGCGCGCACCACGCCACCCACGTCCGGCGAGACGACCACCAGGTCGTCGTATTTCTGCTTCCAGACGTCGCCGAGCAGCACCGGCGACGCGTACACGTTGTCCACCGGAATGTCGAAGAACCCCTGGATCTGGTCGGCGTGCAGGTCCACGGTGAGGACCCGGTGCACGCCGGCGCCAGCCAGCATGTTCGCGATGACCTTGGCGGTGATCGCAACTCGGGTCGCGCGCGGGCGACGATCCTGCCGCGCGTAGCCGAAGTACGGCATCACCGCGGTGATCCGGCCGGCCGAAGCGCGGCGGGCGGCGTCCACCGTCACCAGCAACTCCATGAGATGGTCGTTGGCCGGCGGGGACGTGGGCTGGATGACGTACACGTCGCGGCCGCGCACGTTTTCCATCAGCTCGACCGTCACCTCGCCGTCGCTGAAGCGGCCGACGTGCGCGCGCCCCAGCGGCACCTGCAGGTAACGCGCGACGTCGAGGGCCAGCTGCGGATTCGCGCTGCCCGTGAACACCGCCATCGTCGGACCGTCCATCGGGGACATTCTCCTATTTCGGTCGATGGCTGGGGTGGAAGGATTCGAACCTCCGAATGGCGGGATCAAAACCCGCTGCCTTACCGCTTGGCGACACCCCAGCGAAATCGTCAGCGGCCGGACCCCGACCCTCGCTGCTCGAGCTGGAGCCTGGCCACCAGCGGCGAACAATTGAGGCCCCGCACCACGTATCCCGTCCAGCGACGCGGCAGGCGCTCGAGCGCCTCGCGCGCCCGCACTTCGTCCGGCATGGCGGCGAACACGCACGAGCCCGTGCCCGTGAGCCGCGCCGGCGCGAACTGCGCGAGCCAGTCGAGCGCTTCCGCCACCGCGGGAAAGCGTCGCCTCACGACCGCCTCGCAGTCGTTGCGCCCACCCGTCAGCAGGAAATCCCGAATTGTGATTGCCGAGGAATCCCTTGTCAATTCAGGGGCTTTGAAGATCTCGGCGGTGCTGACCGTCGCGTCGGGCCGCACCAGCAGAAATACCGGTTCCGGCAGCTCGAGCGCCGTCAGCTGCTCACCGACGCCCTCGCCCCACGCCGAGCGCCCGTGGACGAAGACTGGCACGTCGGCGCCTAGCGCCAGGCCGAGCGTCGCGAGTTCGTCCACCGGCCGGCGCATCCCCCACAGTTCGTTGAGTGCGACCAGCACGGTCGCCGCATCGGAGCTGCCACCCCCGACGCCTGCCTGCATGGGCAACCGCTTGTGGACCTCGATGGCCACCCCCGGCACGGCCGGCCGATCGCCCGCGAGCACGCGAGCCGCGCGCACGCAGAGATCGTCCTCGGGCGGCACCCCCGGCAATTCCGAGAGGCGCTCCACGACCCCCGTCGGCCTGCGCCAGAACCGAAGTTCATCGTGCAAGTCTATGAATTGAAAAGCGGTCTGCAGTCGGTGATAGCCATCCGGGCGGCGTCCGACGACGTGCAGGAACAGGTTCAGCTTGCCCGGCGCGGGCCACGGCTCCGGCCGTCCGAGCCGTTCGCCCGCCGCGCTCACGGCACCGGCTCCGGTTCACCGGCTGACGGCCCCAGGGACCAGGCGTCCACGATGACCCGGACCCGGACCCGGCCTCGTTCCGCCGAGAACCGCTGCGGCAGGCCGATGCCCTGCACGGTGCCGAAGGATTCGTAGGCGAGGCGCCAGCCCGACTGCTCGATAACCCGCAGCGGTGCCGTCGTGGCGTCGCCGACGGACGCCCCCTCGCCCGGGGCGGCCACGCCGAGCATCCAGTAGCGCAGGTGGTCCCAGGGGAGGTCGGCGCCCAGCCGCGCTTGCAGATTGGCCCGCGCGGCGTCGGCATCCAGGACACGCCCGGCGCCATCGGCGAGCGACAGCGTCCCGGGTGCCACGGTGAGACTCACCGCGCCGGCCCCGAGTGGCCCCCTCAGATCGAGCCGGCTCGTGGTGCCTTCCTGGCTCCACACGAACGCTCCGCTGCCACCGTCGTCGCCGGCCTTGACCGCCAGGCGCCCGGAGGCCGTCCACTCCCGCAGCATGGCTGGATCCGGCGCAACCGCGCCTTCCGGCATCCGCGGCGGCGCCGCGCAGCCGGTGAGCACCAGCAATGCAACCAGGGCCCGGGCCAGACGGCTCACGGTCGCGCCCGCTCCAGTCGCTCCTTCAGGCGCGCGTCGTCCGGGTGGCGCTCCAGGCCAGCCTGCCAGGTGGCTCGCGCCGCGGACTGGTCGCCGAGCGCCCACTGAACCTCGCCCAGGTGCAGGACGATCTCCACGTCGTTGCCCAGCTTCGCGGCCCGTTGCAGGTACTGCAGCGCCTCCGCACTGCGGTTCTGGCGATACAGCACCCAGCCCATGCTGTCGAGGACGGCGGGACTGTCCGGCATCTGCTCGAGCGCGGCGCCGATCAGGGTCGCCGCCTCGGCGAGGCTGCGGTTGCGGTCGGCCAGCGAGTAGCCGAGCGCGTTCTGCACGGTCGCGTCGCCCGGTCGCTCGGCGAGCAGCTGCCGCAGTTCGCGGATCGCGGCATCGCTCTTGCCCGCACGTTCGTAGGCGAACACCCGGGACATGCGCAGTTCGAGCGAATCAGGATATTGCTGCAACCCGGCGTCGAGGATGGCGATGGCGCGTTCGGTGTCGCCGAAGCTGGAAGCGAGGCCAGCGCGCGTTGCGACGAGGCCCGGCCCCCGCTGCGGGTGCCCGCTGGCGAAGTCCTGCAGGTGCGCGAGCCCGGCGTCGAGACCGCCCTGCTCCGCCTTGATGCGCGCCAGCCGCCCCTGGGCCGGCAGCGCGTATTCGCCGCTCACCACGCGCGAGTAATAGCGTGCCGCCCGCTCGTCGTCGCCACGCCGGTCGGCGATGTTGCCGAGGAAGTACAGCGCGTCGTAGGCCTGCGACCCGGTCGAGAGCAACGCTTCGAAGCGGGCGGTGGCCGCATCGAGGTCACCCTGTTCGAGGTCGAGTATCCCGAGGCTGCGTACCGCGCCGGGCACCACCGTCTCGCCGGTCGCGTAGGGTGTGAGCATGGCGCGCGCCTCGGCGTCGCGGCCGGTCGCGGCCAGCAGCAGCGCGTACTCGAGGTGGGTCGACACGCTGGCATCGGGCGCCATGACGAGGTCGCGGGCCGCCGCAAGCCCGGCCTCCTCGTCGCCCGACGTGACGAGCGCGCGCGCCAGCAGCATCCTCGCGGGAACCCAGTACGGGGCGATCTCGGTGGCGCGCCTCGCGCTGTCGAGCGCGAGGCGGAAATTCTCGGAGTGGAGCGCGGCGCTGCCGAGCGCGTAATGACCCTCGGCCACCGTGGGATAGCGGGCGACGAGCCGACGGAACAGCTCCGTGACATCCGGAGGCGTGCCGCGGTCCGAGACCACCGGCAGCAGGGCCAAGAATCCGGCTGCCGGGCTCAGGTAGGCGCTGCCGAGCAGCTCGGCAAAGTGCTGCTCGGCGGTGTCGAGCCGATGCAACTCGAGCGCCGTGACACCGGCGTAGCGCCGCGCCTCTTCGCTCGTCGGGTTGAGCACGAGCCAGCGCTCGGCGGCGAGCGATGCCTCGCGCATCTGGAAATGCTCGAACGCCGCGCGGGTGGCCTGCTCGGCGACCGACTCGTCGTCCGATGCCTCTGCGGCCTGCCGGTAGGCCCGCGCGGCTTCCGGCAGCTCGTTGCGCTCGAGCGCCGCGTCGCCATCGGCGAGCAGGGTTTCGGGCGCCTTGGGCCCTTGCTCGGCGCCATCGCCCTCGGTGGGCAGACCGGCGCAGGCGGCAAGGGCCGCCAGGATTGCAGCCAAGGGCAGGATTCGTAAGTACATCAGGGGTATCCGCAGGACCTGTACACTATAGCGGAAGCGCCAGCGAGCTTGTGTTGCACCGGGCCATCCACCAGAATTCCGCGATTTTCCGCGCCCGGTAACTGGATGTCCCTCGTCGTCGTCGGTATCAACCACCGCACCGCACCCGTCGACGTGCGCGAGCGGGTGGTATTCGAGCCGGCCCGCGTCCCGGACGCGCTGCACGAGCTCGCGACGCTGCCACCGGTCGAAGAAGCGGTGATCGTCTCCACGTGCAACCGCACCGAGATCTACTGCGTCACGGACTCCGGCGAAGTCGAGCTCGGCGACTGGCTGCAGCGCTACCACCAGCTCGGCTCCAGCATCCAGCACTGCCTCTACCACCTCGACGACGCCAAGGCGGTGACGCACGCGTTCGCGGTAGCCTCGGGCCTCGACTCCATGGTGATCGGCGAGCCCCAGATCCTCGGTCAGCTCAAGGACGCCTACCGGACGGCGCAGGAGGCCGGCACGACCGGCCCGGTGCTGAACCGGCTGTTCCAGGCGGCTTTCTCGGTCGCCAAGCGCGTGCGCACCGAGACGCAGATCGGCGCCAACGCAGTGTCGGTCGCCTCGGCCGCCGTCGCCATGGCCAGGACGGTTTTTGCCAGTTTCGAGAACCGCACCGCGCTGCTGGTCGGCGCCGGCGAGACCATCGCGCTCGCGGCGCGCCACCTGCACGCCGACGGCCTGCGGCGCATGATCGTCGCCAACCGCAGCATCGACCGGGCGCGCGAACTGGCGGCCGAGTTCCAGGGCTTCGCCATCGGCCTCGACGAGATCACGGCCCACCTGCGCGAGGCCGACATCGTCGTCGCCTCCACCGCGAGCCCGAACGCGATCATCACGCGGGAGATGGCCGCGCAGGCGCTGCGGGCACGCAAGCGACGGCCGATGTTCATGGTGGACATCGCCGTGCCGCGCGACATCGAGCCGGAGGTGGCCGAGCTCGAGGACGTGTACCTGTTCACGGTCGACGATCTGCAGTCCGTCGTGAACGAGAACCTCGAGAACCGCCGCCAGGCGGCGCGCGAGGCGGACAAGATGATCGCCTCGGAGGTGGACCGCTTCCAGCTGCAGCAGCGCACACGGGGCGCGGCGCCGACCATCCGCCGCCTGCGCGAAGAGGCGGAGCACACGCGCCAGCACACGCTCGAGCAGGCCCGGCGCATGCTGGCCGCAGGCCGCAGTACCGACGAAGCGCTCGAGTTCCTCGCGAGCACGCTCACCCACCGCCTGATCCACGCGCCGAGCCAGCGGCTGCGCGACGCCGCCGAGACCGGCGACGCCGAGATCATCCGTACGATCGCCGACATCTACCGGCTAGACCAGGACTGATGAAGGACTCCATCCGGCGACGGCTCGAGAAGATCGTCGAGCGGTTCGAGGAAGTGGGCGCATTGCTCGCCGACCCGGCCGTCATCAGCAGGCAGGGCCAGTTTCGCGAGCTGTCGATGGAGTACGCGCGCCTCGAGCCGGTCGCCGCGCGCTTCCGCGAGTACCAGCGCCTCGAGGCAGAACGCGCCACGACCGCGGAGATGGCGGCAGGCGGTGACGCTGAGATGCGCTCGCTCGCCGAGGAAGAGCTGCTCGAACTGGACGCGCGCCTCGAGGCCGAGGGCCTCGAGCTGACGAAACTGCTGATCCCGAAGGACGAGCGCGACGACAGCAACATCTTCCTCGAGATCCGCGCCGGCACCGGCGGCGACGAGGCGGCGATCTTCGCGGGCGACCTGTTCCGCATGTACGCACGCTATGCGGAGCGCCGCGGCTGGAAGGTCGAGGTGCTGAGCGAGAGCCCCGGCGAGCACGGCGGTTACAAGGAAGTCATCAGCCGCATCGCGGGCCATGGCGCCTACTCGCGCCTCAAGTTCGAGTCGGGCACGCACCGCGTGCAGCGTGTCCCGGCCACGGAGGCGCAAGGCCGCATCCACACCTCTGCGTGCACGGTTGCGATCCTGCCGGAGCTCGACGAGGTCGAGGACGTGGCGCTGAATCCTGCGGACCTGCGCATCGACACCTACCGCTCGTCCGGCGCCGGCGGGCAGCACGTCAACAAGACCGACTCCGCCATCCGCATCACCCACCTGCCGACCGGCATCGTGGTCGAGTGCCAGGACGAGCGCTCGCAGCACAAGAACCGCTCACGGGCGATGTCGTTGCTGCGCGCGAAACTGCTCGAGACCGAGCGCCAGAAGCAGACGGCGCAGCAGGCGCAGGAGCGCAAGTTGCAGGTCGGCTCGGGAGACCGCTCCGAGCGCATCCGCACCTACAACTATCCGCAGGGTCGCGTGACCGACCACCGCATCAACCTGACCCTCTACCAGCTGCCGGCCATCGTCGAGGGCGCGCTCGACGACGTGATCGGGCCACTGCAGCAGGAATGGCAGGCCGAGCAGCTGGCCGCGCTCGACTGACGAGCAGCCTCCCGGCATGGCCACCGAAGTGCGCGCTCTGCTCGACGAAGGCGTGGCACGGCTTACGCGCGTGACCGACGACCCGCGCCGCGAGGCGGAGGTGCTGCTCGGGGCCGCCCTCGGTCGAACCCGCGCCTGGCTGCTCGCGCATCCCGAGGAGCGCATTCTCGACTGCGAGGCCACCGACCGTTACGAGGCGTACGTCACCCGTCGGGCGCTCGGTGAACCGGTGGCCTACCTGCTCGGCGAGAAGGAGTTCTGGTCGCTGCCGCTGGCGGTGGGCCCGGGCGTGCTGATCCCGCGCCCCGAGACCGAACTGGTGGTCGAGCGTTCGCTGGGGCATTTCCCGACCGATGCCGTGTTCGAAGCGCTCGACCTCGCAGCCGGCAGTGGCGCGCTCGCGCTTGCCATCGCGAGCGAGCGCCCGCACTGCCGCGTGACCGCCACGGATGTGTCCGAAGTCGCCGTCGCCACGGGGCGGCGCAACGCCGAGCGTCTCGGCCTCAGCGGACGCGTCGAGGTCGTGTGCGGTTCGTGGTTCGACCCCGTGGCGGGACGGACGTTCGACCTCATCGCGTGTAATCCACCCTACATCGCGCTCGACGATGCCCGCGTCGAAGCCGGGGTGCGCCGCTACGAGCCGCCGCAGGCGCTGTTTGCCGGGCCGACCGGGCTCGAAGCACTGCAAGCGATCACCGCCGGCGCACCACGGCACCTGCGGCCAGGCGGCTGGCTGATCGTCGAGCATGGCGACGCCCAGGGCGCGGCGGTGCGCGGATTGTTCGAGGCCGCAGGGTTCGCCGACGTGCGGACCCATCGCGACCTGGCGGGTCGGGAGCGGTGCACCGAGGGCCGGCGATCCAGTACCGGTGGTCGGACTTAGCCAGCGCCGGCCTCGTACTTGCCGGCGCACAGCCGCGCAGCACGGTGGTCCACCACGCTGATTCTCTCCACGGCAGCCGTGAACCGCGGGTCGCAGCGGATCGGGTCGAGACTCGGCATCAACAGGCCCCAGGACAGGTCGACCTTGGACGTCGGCGTATGCGACGCGCGCTCGGCGTAATCGAGCGCCAGTTCCGGCGCGTCCAGTAGCATCAGC
>Ga0209450_10000169_pt1 | contig 35460 bp, 27 predicted proteins | sample FrelakmetLWP11LW_FD_187149 | JGI IMG/M metagenome (GOLD analysis project Ga0209450, IMG submission 187149) | Freshwater lake sediment microbial communities from the University of Notre Dame, USA, for methane emissions studies - LWP11 LW (SPAdes)... | ecosystem: Environmental > Aquatic >...
GAAGAAAACCTTCCAGGGAAGAAGACGATTTGCTCGAGGGCGGGAAGAAGACGAACGGGAAGAAGACCGAAGAAGATGTCTATTTTCAGATCGCCGGATTCAGTCGAGTTTCAGAACGGCGCTGACAGCTGGTGAAAGCCGCGGCTGGACAGGTGGTTCTGGCCGACGCCATGTATTATAATGACCAGCCGGCTGACAAGGTGTTTTATATGGCGCTGGCCCGCCGGCAACTGGGCCAGACCAGTGAAGCCGACACTATTTTCCAGAACATGCTGGATTATGGCAGCAAACACATGCAGGACAAGATGGCCATCGATTATTTCGCGGTTTCATTGCCCGACTTTTTGATATTTCAAGAAGATCTGGACCTGCGCCATCAGCTCCATTGCCGATATCTGATGGGATTGGGTTATCTGGGCGTGGCCGATTTCTCCGGCGCTGCCGAACAGTTCGAGCATATCCTGAAGGTTAATCCGGCCCATACGGGCGCGACCGTGCATCTCCGGCTGGCGGAAAGAAAAGAGGAGTTCGACCGTTTGCTGGATTGAGCAATAAAAAAAGGTCCGGCGTAGTCATCGTCGGGCCTCTAGTCCGATTGGAGACCAATCAGGACAGCATAGAAGAAGTAGTGTGTATTATTTCATCAGCAGGAACATGGCCGTAGCGACCATCGATACCATGAGTGTGATGACCGCCACGATACCCAGAGTATCGTTGGTGTCCTGAGGCACAAAGGCAAAGGGCTTGTTGACCGTGTCGAGAGTCTGGAGAACCACTCGTTGCGGCGCGGAGAACTGCTCATAGCCTCGGGCTGGTTCTGTCCCAGCCGAATCCGTCTGATCGGTTTGTTCGTCAGTTTGCTGTTCGCCGACTTTCTGTGAGGCCTGTTCCAATTCGGCCATAACCAGTTGATCATCATCGGCCGGTGATTTGGCCTGGTTTTGTTCGGGAGTCGCAGTCGCGGTCTGTTTACCTTTTTTACCAGCGAATAGATCGTCCCGAACAAAATTATCCGCTTTCGATTCGGCAGCCGGCGCGGGCGCGGGCGTAGCCTGAGCCTCGACAGTCGCGGCTGATTGAGAAGCTGCTAGGAAACAATTCAGCGGCGGAGAGGGCCGATCGTGCAGTTAGGACCTCGGCAAGGGCTGCTGGCGTGCAAATCAACCTCATAGGCAACTATGGATACTAAAATCTTCTCCGTATTTATTTTGGTTGTTATGGCCATGATGTGCTCATGCCAAGAGGCCCAGCCGCCGGAGAAGCTCTCGGTGATTATTGATAACTCCCACCAGCCAAGACGCTATCCAGGTGGTTTTACCTGCTTCCTTGGCGTGGTTGATACAAGTGGACTTGCCAGTGTGCCAACTCGATATGCCATGTCGCCCCGAAAGGGTTTCATGGACAACGTGAGATTTGAACGGCGAGTTCAGAATCCGGTTTTCTGGGGTGCTGACACAATAAAGCTGTCGTTTGATGGGGTTGCAGTACCAAAAATCGTTGTAGTTGGTCATAAAGCAAAGGACGAAAAGGAATGGACTATTGTGTTCTTGGATGTGACGGAGCTCAAGAAGGACGGCGATGGAAACTATAGGCTCAAAATGGCCACCGTCGAAAAGGCTAAGGGGGCGATGCCGGCTGATAGTGAGCGTATTTTAGCTGCGCTTGAGGTGGCAAAAGTAGAGTTTGAAAGGCTTAGCAACGCAGAGCCATGAGGTTCGACATTCTGCCGTCCCATCCCCAGTCACCACCGACGGGGAGATGCTGCTAGGAAATTTGATTCCGCCGGGCCGGGTGTTGCGTGGGGCGGGGAAACAAACCGGGACGCAGCTAGTTTTGGAAGGCGGGACACCAGCCGCCGACGACGAGAGACGAGCGGACGGACAACAGTCTTTCCCGCAAAGGTGTTTTGGGCGATGATGAAGGGGAGGCCGGGATAGCCATCTGGAGCACAAATGCGCAGATGAAACTGGTGCGGCTGCGGCGTTCGGTTCAAGCGGCCAAGGGGGCTCAATGCGGCAAATATGGCGGCGCCAAAGAACGGAACTCTCAGCGCGTTACGCGGCGCAGTTCCTGGCCGGCCGGGTCCTGGATCACCAGTTCCATGGGCATCTGGCCCACGGCGTGGGTGGAGCAGGACAGGCACGGATCGTAGGCGCGGATGGCGGCCTCCACGCGATTGAGCGCGCCTTCCTTGAGGTTGGCCCCGTCGACGTAGGTCTTGGCGACTTCCTCGACGGCGCGGCTCATGGCGTAGTTATTGTTGCCGGTGGCAACGATGAGGTTGACCTTCTGAAGGATGCCGGCCTCGTCGACCCAGTAGTGATGCCAGAGGGTGCCGCGCGGGGCCTCGATGACGCCCACGCCCTCGAGGTTGGTCACCTTGCCGGTGATGCGCAGGTCGTGCGAAAGAATCTCGGGGTCCTCCAAAAGTTGCTGGGCGCGTTCGACCGCGTAGAGGTCCTCGATCAGGCGGGCATAGTGATAGTACAGCGAGCCTTCCAGCGTCTTGCCGCCGTTGAGCTTGCGGAAAGCCTCGTATTCCTTCTGGGCCAGCGGCGTGGCCATGCGGTCGGCGGCATTGAGCCGCCCCAGGGGGCCGACGCGATAGACGCCGCCGGGCCAGCCCAGCGCCTTGTAGTAGGGGAACTTCAGATAGGACCAGTCCTCAACGTGTTCGGCGATGTGCTCCAGATAACGCGTGCACTCGAACTGCTTGATGGGGCGGCGCTGGCTGTCCACCAGGCGCAGGTCGCCCTGGTAAAGCTCGACGGCCCCGTCGTTGACCATGCCCATGTAACCGGTGGGGAAGGAGGCGAAGCTGCTCATTTCCGCGGCGTGCTTCTGCATCCATCCCTTCATGATGGCGATGCCATCCTGCACGTAGGACAGCATGGTTGGGAGGTCCTTGAGCAGCATATCACGGTCGGCCAAGGTCATGGCCTTGTTGACACCGCCGCGCACGGCGAAGTTGGGGTGGACCTTGCGGTCGCCCACGCGCCCGATGATCTCCTGGCCGAACTTGCGCAGGGTCACGGCCTTGAGGGCCAGTTGGGGGTCGGCGGCCACCAGCCCGGCGACGTTACGGATGGCCGGGTCGGCGTCGAAGCCCAGGATCAGATCCGGGCCGGCCAACTCGAAAAAGTGCATCGAGTGCGACTGGATAACCTGGCCCATGTGCATGAGTTCGCGCAGGAGCTGGGCCGGGCGCGGCGGCGTGACGCCGACGATCATGTCGCACGCCTTGGCCGAGGCCAGGTGATGGCTCACCGGGCAGATGCCGCAGATGCGTTCGGTGATGAGCGGCATCTCGTAAAACAGGCGGCCTTCGCAGAACTTCTCGAAGCCGCGGAATTCGTTGACGTGAAGGCGGGCCTGCTGCACTTTGCCGGCGTCGTTGACGCGCACGGTGACCTTGGCGTGTCCCTCGATTCGCGTTACCGGCTCGATGGTGATGGTCCGTGACATAGCTTCTCCAGTTGCTGGCCCCGGGGTCCGGGCAGTTCAATGCCAATCCAGGAATTTGCCGTTCAAGACCGGCTTGCGCCCTTCGACCAGTTCCTTGAGCACGTGGAAAATGGCGTCGGCCGAGGGCGGGCATCCGGGCACGTGGATATCGACTTCGACGACGTCGCCCACCGGCCGGCATTCCTGCATGGTGGCCAACTCCGGATCGCTGGGAATGGCGCCGTCGGTGGTGCTTTCGGTTTCGATATAAGCGCGGCGCAGGGCTTCCTTCATGCAGACGCGGTTGCGCAGGGCGGGCACACCGCCAAAGACAGCGCAATCGCCCAGGGCGATGAGGATTTTGCAGCGGCTGCGCATGAGCTGGGCAACACGCTCGGTGGCCGAGTTGTTGACCGCCCCTTCGAGGATGCCCACGTCCACGCCCTCGGCCGGGGGGTGCTTCAGGTCGGTGATGGGCGTGCTGGTCAGGTCGGCGGCCTTCAGCAGGTCCACGATGCGCTCATCAATGTCCAGCAGTGACATATGACAGCCGGCGCAACCCGCCAGCCAATCGCTTGCAACTTTAACTTTTGCCATAGAACTACTCCATAGACCGTAGTCAGACGGTCATCGAGATTTCGGTGATTTCCTGATACGAAAGCGTGTAGCCCATGCGCACCGACAGGGCCAGGAGGGTTTCCCAGTCGGCTTGGAGTCCCTTAGGTGGGGTGAGCACGGGCACCACGGGGATATTGCGCTCTTCGAGATTGACCACGTGGCCTTTGCGCTCGGGCCAGGTGAGCGACGGCAGCACCACGTCGGCGGCTTCGGTCCAGGCCGATCGGTAGGCCGCCTGCACGACCATGAACTGGTGCGCGGGCAGGGGGGTGCCATCGGGCAGGTCGTCGCCGGCCAGCAGGTAGAGGCCCTGGCCGCTGACCGGCCGGGCTGTCATCCCCAGCTTGGCGGCGCCGGCGGCGTTGGTGCCCTCGACCAGCGGCAGGAACTTGACCTTGGGCTGAAGGGCCCGCAGGGCAGCGTAGACCGTGGTGCTCATGCGCGTGCTGTAGAGGACGATGGGCCGCTGGGCGGCCTCACAGGCGGCCTTGAGCTGCGTCACGCCGCTGACTCGCAGGTGATAGGTGCGGCGCAGTCGCTCAAAGGGCGACTCGGCGGCGTGGGAGATGTCCTGGAGATCCAGCCGCGTGTGGGCATAGCGGTCCAGGCCGGTGCCGCGGTCGTTGACGACAATGACCTTGGCGCCGTTGTCCGAGCCGCGCTTGATCAAAAAGCCCAGAACCTTCTGGCGCTCCAGCGGATCGCCGCCGATGACCACGATGCAGTCGGCCGTTACCAGATCCTGAAGCACGGCGGGCTTGCCCAGGTCCAAGGGCGGGACTTCGCCATAGAGAAGCCCGACCTCGTTGGTCTCCAGCACCTCGTGACAGAAGCACTGGAAGGCGGCCAGGGTCTCATTGGTGAGGCGTGGCGAGGCCAGCCCCGCCACGGAATTGAGCTGTCGCAGGCGCTGGGCGATATGGGTCATGGCCTTTTCGGCGGTGATTTCGACCATGCGCCCGTCCTGGCGGACCAGCGGGGTCAGAATGCGCTGAGGCTTGGGTTCCACGACGTCAAAACGTCCCGTGGCGCACAGCAGGCCGCCGTTGGTGGTCTTCCAACTGCCTTCGACGCGAATGAGCTGGTTGTCGCGCGTCAGGGCCTCGATGCCGCAGCCCACGGCGCAGCCCATGCAGACGGCGCTGGTGCGCGTCAGCTCGGTTTCGTGGGCCATGTAGGCTCCGCGGCGGTCGGCCAGGGCCCCGGTGGGGCAGACCTGCAGGCAGGTGCCGCAGGACACGCATGTGGAAGCGCCGAACTGCACGTCGTCATCTGCGCAGATGCGCGATTGGGCGCCGCGCTGGGCCAGGCCCAGCGTGTGGTTGGCGGCGATGGTGTTGCAGGCGCGCACGCAGCGGCGACAGAGGATGCAGCGGCTGTGATCCATCACGAAATAGGGGCGCGTGGCATCGACCGCCCAGTCATTGGCGTACTTGGGCGTGTATTGCCAATGGGTCAAGCCGTAGCGATAGCCCAGGCGCTGCAGTTCGCAATCGGTGGTCTGCTCGCTGCCGCTGGCCGGGCAGAACATGCAGTAGTGGTTACGTTCCGAGAAGAGCATCTGCAGGGTCTGCTTGCGTGAGGCGGTGGTCTTCTCGGTTTCCGTGCGCACCACCATGCCCTCGAAGATGGGGAAGGTGCAGGCCGGTTGCAGGCCGCGCTGCTTGTCGATTTCGACCACGCACATGCGGCAGCCGCCCTCGGGGCGCAGATGCGGGTCATTGCACAGAGCGGGGATGTCGATACCGGCGGCGCTGGCCGCCTCCATCACCGTCTGCCCGCTTTGGGCTTGCAGGGCCTTGCCGTTGATGGTGATGTTGACTGTCGTGGTCGTAGCCGTCGCACTCATAGTCTGCTCCACCGTATCTGCCCGGCGGCGCCGGGCGGTCTGACAATGGACTTAGGGCCGCGGTCAATCGCCAATGGGCACCGGCCGCGGCAGATGCATCGTGTCCAGCCATTCCAGGTCGCAGCGCAGGCAGCGCTTGGCCTCTTCCTGGGCGGCCTTGGCGGCCAGGCCCAGCTCCACTTCGGAAAAGTTGTTCTCTCGCTGCGCCACGGGCAGCTTGGGATTCTCCGTGCGCCTCAGGGCGGCATAGTCCTCGAACTTGTGGCTCAGGCAGATATCGTGGCGCGGCGTGATCAGCGTCGGCCGCACATATTGCCCGGTTCGCAGCCAGTGATCGGTGGCCACGGCCACCAGGTTGCCCTGGGCGATGGCCTGAACGATGGTGGCCGGTCCGGTGACCGCATCGCCGGCGGCGAAGACACCGGGTCGGCTGGTGCCCAGGGCCTCGTTGACCACGAACGTTGAACCGCGCGTGGTTTCGATGGCTCCGGTTGGCAAACAGGTCAAATCCGGGGTCTGGCCGATGGCCGGGATGAGCACGTCCAGGTGCAGGGTATAGGTTTCGGACTCGATGGCCACGGGCTTGCGTCGCGCCGAATCGTCGAAGTCGGCCAGTCGCTGGCGCTGGACGCGAATGCCACTGACGCGGCTGGTACCCAGGACCTCGACGGGATTGACCAGGGTATGGATGCGAATGCCTTCGTGCAAAGCCGACTCGATCTCCTCGGGCAGGTGGGTGGCGGGCATGTCGTCGCCGGTGCGACGATACATGACGTGCACCTCGCGGGCCCCCATGCGCAAAGCCGTGCGGGCGGCATCGATGGCCACGTCGCCGCCGCCGACCACGCCCACGCGCTTGGCCTTGATGTCGGGCAGGCTGGCCTTGAGCTTGCCGCCGGTGGCGCGGTTGCAGGGATCGACGGACACCTCGCGCAGGAAGTCGATGCCGTTGACCACGCCCAGCTTGTCCTCGCCGGGGATGCCCAGCTTGCGGCTGCGATGGGCGCCGATGGCCAGCACCACAGCGCTGAAGCCCTGGCGGTCCAGGAGGTCATCGAGCGTGAAATCCTTGCCCAGCGTCTGGCTGCAGCGGATTTCGACGCCGGCGCGCTGGATGTTTTCGACCTCGGAAAGGATCAACTTGCGCGGCAGGCGGTACTCGGGGATGGCCCAGCTCAGCATGCCGCCGGGCACCGCGTATTTCTCGAAGACCGTGACCTTGTAGCCCATCTGGGCCAGTCGCAGGGCCGCAGTGAGGCCGGCGGGGCCGGCCCCGATGACGGCGACCTTGCGCTGGGCATTGTCCGCGCGCTGCTGGGGCGTGCCCAGCGGCGGGGGAGTCCAGGGTTTGGCCAGTTCCTGGTCGGCCATGAATCGCTTGATGAGGCGGATGGCCACCGGCTCGTCGATCTCGCCGCGGCGGCACTTGGTTTCGCAGAAGGCCGGGCAGGCGCGCCCGCAGATCAGGGGGAAGGGGTTGCGCTGGCGGTGGATATCCAGGCCGCGCTGGTAGTCGCCGGCGGCGACCAGGGCCAGGTAAGCTGGGGTGTCGACACCTGCGGGGCAGGTGTTGATGCACTTGGCGCGGACCAGCGGCTTGCACTGTCCGGTGGGGCAGGTCTTGTCTTCGATGTGAGCCAGGAATTCCTGCTCGAAGAAGCGCAGGGCCGACAGCACCGGTCCCGGCGTGCGCTGGCCCAGGCCGCACAGCGAGGAACTCATCATCTGCTCGGAGATTTCACGGATAGAGGCCAGGTCCTTGCGGGTGCCCTTGCCTTCGCTGATTCGCGTCAGGACTTCCAGCAGGCGCTGCCCGCCGACGCGGCAGGGGATGCACTTGCCGCAGCTTTCGGCGGCGGCGAAGGTGAGGAAGTATTTGGCAAACTCGACCATGCAGGTGTCGTCGTCGATGACGATCATGCCGCCGGAGCCCATGACGGCGCCGGCCTCCTGCAGGGAGTCAAAGTCCACCGGCGTGTTGAGTTGCGAAGCCGGCAGGCAGCCGCCCAGCGGGCCGCCGGTTTGCACGGCCTTGAAATTCTTGCCGCGGGGCACGCCGCCGCCGATATCGAACACGATGTCGCCCAAAGGGATGCCCATGGGGACTTCGATGAGGCCGGTGTTGTTGATCTTGCCGGTGAGGGCGAAGATGGCGGTGCCGGCGGACTTGGGACTGCCGATCGAGCTGAACCACTTGGCGCCCTTGAGCACGATCTGGGGCGTCATGGCATAGCTCTTGACGTTGTTGATGTTGGAGGGCTTGCCCCACAGGCCGCTGACGGCCGGGAAGGGCGGCCGGGGGCGCGGTTCGCCGCGGCGGCCTTCGATGCTGGCGATGAGGGCCGTCTCCTCGCCGCAGACAAAGGCGCCGGCGCCTTCTTTGAGGTGGATGTCGAAGCTGAAGCTGCTGCCCAGGATATTGGCGCCCAGCAGGCCGTACTCGTGGGCCTGGGCGATGGCGTTCTGCAGGCGGTTGATGGCCAGGGGATATTCCTCGCGGCAATAGATGTAGCCTTCGGAGGCGCCCATGGCGTAGGCGGCGATGGTCATGCCCTCGACGACGCTGTGGGGATCGCTTTCGAGAATGGACCGATCCATGAAGGCGCCGGGGTCGCCTTCGTCGGCGTTGCAGATCACATACTTGGGGCTGCCGGAGGCCTTGCGGCAGAATTCCCACTTGGCGCCGGTCAAGAAGCCGGCGCCGCCGCGCCCGCGCAGGCCGGAATCCTTGACTTCCTTGATGACGTTTTCGGGCGACATCTCGGTCAGGACCTTGCCCAGGGCGCGGTAGCCGTCACGGGCGATGTACTGCTGAATGCTCTCGGGGTCGATCTGTCCGCAGTTGTGCAGGGCGATCCAGTGCTGCTTGCTGAAGAAGGGCACGTCGGCCAGGCCGGGCAGATTCTGAATCTCGGCCGATTCCTGGTAGAGCAGGCGCTTCAGCGGTCGGGCTTCGATGAAGGTTTCATCCACCAGCTCGGCGATATCGGCGAGCGCCACCTGGCAATAGAGATATCCCTGGGGGAAGACGGCGACGGTGGGCTCGACGGCACACAAGCCGGTACACGGACCGCGCACCACCTGCACGTCGCCGGCCAGGCCGCGGCGCTGGATTTCGGCTTCCAGGGCGGCGAAGACCTCATCGCCGCGGGCGCTGCCGCAGGCCTTGCCGCTGCACACGACCACCTTGGCGCGGTAGGGTTCGTTGATCGTCCAAATGATTTGGTGATTGTTCATGGCTGGTCCGCAAAAAGCCCAGGCTGCATCAGAGTTCCTGCGTCATCCGGCAGATCACCCATTCCTTGACCGGCTGGCCCTTGAGCAGGTGCTGCTCGATGAGGCGGCCGACCATTTCCGGGCGTACATTGCCGTAGAGCACGTGCGACTTGCCGCCCAACTGGATGTCCACCAGGGGCTCCTTGGCGCACATGCCGATACAGCCCACGGCCAAGACCTGGGCGTGGATGTCGCGGCGGCGCAACTCGGCCTCGATGGCTTCCAGTGTTTCGCGGGCGCCGGCGGCGATACCGCAGGTGCCCATGCCCACGGAAACCGAAGCGCCGGTTCCCAGGGCGAAGCGCATCTCCTGGCGGATCTCCTCTCGCACGCGCGTCAGATCCTGTAGGGAGCTAAGTTTGGCCATGGAGAAATCCTCGTAGAGCCGCGGCCCGCAAGCGGGGCGGCGGGGTTATTCAAGGGACTTCAGTTGCTGGACCAGGCCATCGGGGCCCAGGCGGCCGTGGACTTTTTCATCGACCAGCGCCACCGGGGCCAGGCCGCAGGAGCCCAGGCAATAGACGATCTCCAGGGTCAGCTTATAGTCGGCGGAGGTGGAGCCGGGCTCGACGTTGAGGTTCTTGCGCAGCGATTCGATGTTCTTGTCGGCTCCGCGCACGTGACAGGCCGTGCCATCGCACAGTCGCACCACGTGGCGGCCGCGTCGCTTCAGATGGAAGCCGCGGTAGAACGTGGCCACGCCGTAAAGCTGCTGGAGGGGAATCAGGGTCTTGCGCGCGATGAGGCGCAGGGCTTCGCGGGGCAGGTAGCCAAAGATGTCCTGCGTGCGCTGAAGAATGGGGATGACCGCGCCGCGGACGCCTTTGAATTCGTCCAGGATGCGGTCCAGTTGTTCCAGGTCCAGGGCTTCGGGTGGCGACGCAGCCGGATCGGCTGTTGAGACAGGCATCGCGTGCTCCTGACCAAGTTGTCGGTGGCCGGCGGGGAAGCGCCGCCAAGGCGCGTCCAAAAGCCGCGGCCCGGATCGGATCCTGCCACGGTGCGGGCTGCAACTCATGGCAGCCGCCTCCTCGTGACAGTTTTCACAAGGCGCCGGGGAAATATATCACATTGGACGGTCCATGCAAGGCAAATCGGACCAACTAGTCCTTTGTAGACGGAACTACATAGTTTTACATCTGCTCGGGATGCTCGATGCCCAGCAGGTCCAAGCCCTGGCTCAGGACTCTGGCGGTCAGGTCGCACAAGGCCAGGCGGCTGTCGCGCAGGGGCGGCTGGCTCTGGATGACCGGGCAGTTCTCAAAGAACGCGCTGAAGCGCGTGGCCAGTTCGTAGAGGTAGGTGCAGAGGTGGTGGGGCTTCAAATCGGCGACGACGATCTCCAGCACTTCGCCGAGGCGCAGAATCTGGCGGGCCAGGGCCTGTTCAAAGGGCGTGGACAGCTCCATCGTCGCGGCAACCTCGCCCAGCGCGCCACGCTGCTGCGCCTTGCGGAAGATGGAGCGGATGCGGGCGTAAGCATATTGCAGATAGGGAGCCGTGTTGCCGTCCAGGGCCAGCATCTTGTCCCAGTCAAAGACGTAGTCGCCGATGGCATCGCGGTTCAGGTCATAATACTTCAAGGCGCCGATGCCCACGGCCGCCGCGATCTGCTGGCGCTGCTCGGCGGGCAGCTCCGGATTCTTCTGCGTCACAATCGCCAGGGCGCGCTGCTCGGCTTCATTCAGCAGTTCGACGAGCTTGATGTTGTCGCCGCTCTTGCTCTTGAAAGGTTTGCCGTCAGGGCCTTGGATGGTGCCGAACATGACGTGCTCGGCCGATGCGCCGTCGATCCAGCCGGCGCGGCGGGCGGCGTCGAAGATCTGACGGAAGTGCTGCTGCTGGCGGGCGTCGGCCAGGTAAATGATGCGCCGGGCGCCCAACTCGCGCACGCGATAACGGATGGCGGCCAGGTCGGTGGCGCCGTAGCCAAAGCCGCCGTCGCTTTTCTGGACAATCAGCGGGGCCTCAAAACCCTGGACCCACACGACGACGGCGCCCTGGCTGTCGGTGGCAACGCCCCGGTCGCGCAGCTCCTGGACCGTTTGGCCCAGCAGGGGGTTATAGAACGATTCGCCGCGCTCGTCGGCCGCGGTGAGCTTGGTGTTCAGCCTTCGATAGAGGGGCTGAAAGTGGCGACGGCTCTGGTCGACGATGCGCCGCCAGAGGTCCAGCGCCTGGGGCTGGCCGCTCTGAAGCTGGACCACCATCTGGCGGGCTTCGTTGGCGAAGTTGGCATCTTCATCGAAGCGGCGCTTGGCCGCCCGATAGAAATCCTCCAAATCGGCGATATGGGCATCGGCCGAGCCGCTGGTCTCCAGCAGATAGCGAAGCAGCATGCCAAACTGCGTGCCCCAGTCGCCCAGGTGGTTTTGGCGGATGACGGGGTGGCCGGCAAATTCAATCATCCGCGAGAGGGCGTCGCCAATGCAGGTGGAGCGCAGGTGCCCCACATGCATTTGCTTGGCGATGTTGACCCCGCAGTAGTCCACAACGGTGCGCTGCGGCTGGGGGGTGGCCTCGATGCCCAGGCGAGGGTCGTTCAACAGTGCTGCAAGCTGCGCCGCCAGCCAGCCTGGGCTGAGCCTGACGTTAATAAAGCCCGGGCCCGCAATGCTGACTTCGTCGGCCAGATCCGCCAGATCAAGGCGGGACTTGACCTGCTCGGCGATGGCGCGGGGGTTGGCCTTCTGGCCGGTGGTTTGGCTGATCTGCTTAGCCAGCCCCATGGCGGCGTTGGATTGGTAGTCGCCGAACTTGGGGTTCTGGGCCAGGGTGACCAAGGGGTCGGCGTCCAGGCCGACGGCCAGACGGATGGCCGCGCGGAAGCGATCCTGCAATATCCTCTGAATGGTGGGCATGGGACGGGGCATGCTACAATAAGCCAGTGTGCTTCTCCACCGGGAGCTATGGAACGTTGCCGGGGGTTGCGCGTATATAGAGGCAGGCCGGGGGTGTTGAGTTGCCGGCGAATTTGCTGATAAGGGATGTTATGAAGTCGAACATGATGATGGGTCGTGTGGTCAGTGGGCTGCTGCTGCTGGGGCTATTGGTTTTCCCACTGCAGGCGCAGGAGGGTCAGGTCTCGGTTGAACAACTGAGGTCCCAGGCCCTGGCGGCGCTTCGCGAGGGCGATTTTGGACGCAGCAATGAGATCCTGGCGCGGGCGGCCTCGCTCAGCCGCGATCCGGTAACGCAGCGCATGTCGGAGTGGGTGCGCCAGTTCGACAGCCAGCGCAAGGCCTTTGCCGCCCAGCGACAAGCCGAGCACGACAAGGAAGTCGCCAAGGCCCATCTGCTGATTCAGAAAGGCAAGAGCGGCTATGCCATCGATTATGCGGCCAAGGCTCATTCGCTGGCGCCGGACAAGAAGGCCTTTGCCAAAGAGCCCTGGGTCACGGAGCTGGTCAAGACGGTTGTGACGATGGCCCGTGGATACGAAGCCGACCAGCAATGGCTCAAGGCCATGCGTATCTATTCGGACCTGGGGGCGATTGAGCCGGCCAACCCACAATGGAAGGAGCGGCTGAAGACGGCGACGCGGCGCATTCGGCTGCTGGCGGTCTATGCGCCGGACGTGTTCAAGCAATTGCAGGAGACCGAGGCCAAGGAACGCGAGGAAGTCGATCTGCTGGTCAAGCCCACGACCCGCACCACGCGGCCCGCCAGCCGGCCGTCGACGGACGAGGAAGGCGCGGCCTTTCGTATCGACTGGCGAGAGACGCTGCGGGGTGTGCGGCCGGAAATGCTCCGCCAGGCGCTGCGGGATGCGGTGGATAATTACTATCGCGACGTCAGCTATCGCCAGGTGGGAAGTGGCGGGCTGCGCGGCTGGCGCGTGCTTCTGTCCACGCCCGGCCTGGAGAAGGCCTTTGCCGGCCTGGCTGATGCCACGGCCAAGGCGCGCTTTACAGAGGCCATCGACGAATGGCAGGCGAAGCTCGACCAGGCCCGCATCGACAGCGCGCGGCGGGTGGTGGAGCAAATGCTCGACGAAATGCTGACGCTCAACGAGAAGACTATCACCGTCCCGCAGGAGGTGTTGGTCAGCGAGTTTGCCGACGGCGCTTTGGCGGAGCTGGACCCCTTCAGCAACGTGATGTGGCCCTATGACTGGGAGGAATTCCAGCGGAGCACCAAGGGCGAGTTCTCGGGCGTTGGTATCCAGATCCAAAGCGATGATGATGGTTCGCTGAAGGTGATCAGCCCGCTGGAGGACACGCCGGCCTATAAGGCGCGCATCCGCGCCGGCGACATCATCACCCACATCAACGGCAAGAAAGCCAAGGGCATTTCCATCAACCAGGCGGTCAAGCAGATCACCGGTCCGCCTAATACCCGGGTGATGTTGACGGTGCGGTCGGCCGATGGGACGGTCCGTGACATCACGCTGATTCGCCAGACGATCAAGGTGCAGTCGGTCAAAGGCTGGTTGCACAAGCCCGGCGGAGGCTGGGACTATTTCCTGGACAACGAGCAGAAGATCGCCTACCTGCGCTTGAGCAGTTTCACGCAGACGTCGGCCAACGAACTGGACAAGGCCCTGGAGGAAATTCAGAACCAGGGCGCCAAGGCACTGATCCTAGACCTACGCTACAACCCCGGCGGGCTGCTGGCCGCCGCCACCGAGATTGCCGACAAGTTCATCGAGCGCGGCGTGCTGGTTTCCACGCGGCCCGACCGGCCCACCGGCCACCAGCGGACCCGTGCCGAGGCCGACCCGCTCAAGGATAAAGTCAAGCTGCCGATGGTGGTGCTGGTGAACCAATACTCGGCCAGCGCCAGCGAAATTGTTTCCGGGGCCCTGAAGGACCACAAGCGGGCGGTGCTGGTGGGCGAACGAACCTTCGGCAAGGGCTCGGTGCAGATGCTCTTTCCGCTGGAGGGCAAGAAAGCCTTCCTGAAGCTGACGACCAGCCACTATTACCTGCCTTCGGAACGGTGCATCCACCGCGAGGAAAGCTCCACCGAATGGGGCGTGGACCCCGACATGGTGGTGGAGATGACTCCCGAGCAGATGCGGGCGACACAGGATGCCCGTCAGGAGCAGGATGTGCTGCGCGACGCCAATGACAACGTCACGACCGTTCCATCCAATGGCAAACCCACCACTCGCAAGGACATCCTGGCCAACGACGGGCAGCTTGGCGCGGCAATGCTGGTCATGAGGATGCAGCTTGTGGCCGGGCAGTTCTGGGCGCCGCCGCAGCAGGCCGAGGCGCGATAGGCACTGACAGATCATACGTTTGCGTGCCGATCGATCAGGCAACCCCCGCGCGACAACGCGGGCGGGCTGCCCTGCGCCGGGATGGCTGTCAAAATTCCGAATGGAATTTGAGCTTGGCGGAGGCGCGGCTATGATTCGCCGACTATGAACACCGCTCTACTCCAAAGTGAACTGCCGCTGCCGGTGCGCCGAGGCAAGGTGCGCGATGTTTATGATCTGGGCGACCAGTTGCTGATCGTCGCCACCGATCGCATCAGCGCCTATGACGTGGTCATGCCCAACGGCATCCCGGACAAGGGCAAAATCCTGACCGCCCTGAGTCTCTTCTGGTTTGCCAAGTTCGGCGGCCACTATGAAAACCACCTGCTGGCCACCGAGGTGGCGGATTATCCGGCGTCCGTGAAGCCCTATGCCAGCCAGCTTGCGGGCAGGTCGATGCTGGTGCGCAAGGCCAAGGTGGTGCCCATCGAGTGCGTGGCCCGCGGCTACCTGGCCGGCTCGGGCTGGAAAGAGTATCAAAAGTCGCAGACGGTCTGTGGCATCAAGCTGCCGCCGGGCCTGTGCCAGTGCGACAAGCTGCCCCAGCCGGTTTTCACGCCGGCCACCAAGGAAGAAACCGGCCACGACATCAACATCGATTTCGATGAAATGGTAACGCGCGTGGGCGCGGACCTCTCGCAGGAATTGCGCCGCCGCACGCTGGGGCTGTACACGCAGGCGGCCGACTATGCGGCGGGGCGCGGCGTGATCATCGCCGACACTAAGTTCGAGTTTGGTCAGCTTCCGGATGGGCGAATCATTCTGATTGATGAAGTGCTGACGCCGGATTCCTCGCGCTTCTGGCCGGCCGACAAGTATCAGCCGGGCCGTGACCAGGAGAGTTTCGACAAGCAGTTTGTGCGCAACTACCTGGAGGCGCAGCCCTGGGACAAGACCCCGCCGGCTCCGACATTGCCGCCGGACGTGGTGGCCGGGACGCGACAGCGCTACCTGGAGGCCTATGAGCGGCTGACCGGTAAGAAACTTTCGCTGTGAGGCGGCGCACGTGAAGTGGACATTCACACCGGCGATTTTGCTGCTGGCGATGGGCGGGTGCGGACGCCTGCCCAGGCCCATCCTGCTGGAGCAGGAGCGGCCCGCGCTGGATCGCTGCATCCAACTGACTCACGGCTTTGAGCGCGCCGGCGAGGCCTATTTCTCGCCGGACATGCGGTGGATCATCTTTCAGGCGGTGCCATCGGGGCAGCAGGATTACCAGATGTACGTCGCCCCGCTGGTTCAGAGGGGCGGCTGGATCGTCGACGTTGGCCAGCCGGTGCAAATCAGCCCGCCGGGCTCGCGCAATACCTGCGGCTATTTTTCGCCTGACGGTCAGAGCCTGATTTTCGCCTCGACGCGCGAAAAGGCGCTGGCCACGCGCCCCAGCCGACCGGCCACGCGCGGCCGGTATGCGTGGGAGTTTACGCCGGAGATGGAGATCTGGGCGCTGCACGGTTGGCAGGCCTTCGTGCGCCAGCAGGGGCGCGACGCTTCGCGGGGTGGGTTTCGCTGGCAACGCCTGACCAATAACCAGGCCTACGATGCCGAGTGCGCCTACTCCCCCGATGGCAAGTGGATCGTCTACTGCTCGACCGAGAGCGGGGACGCGGACATTTACGTGATGCGGGCCGACGGCACGGGCAAGGTGCGCATCACCAATGCGCGTGGCTACGACGGGGGACCGTTCTTCTCCCCCGACGGCAAGCGGCTGGTCTACCGCAGCGACCGCAAGGGCGATGACAAGCTGCAAATCTTCGTGGCCGACCTGGCCTTTGATGCCGCGGGAAATATCACCGGCGCTGCCCGCGAGCGGCAGATCACAAGCGACGGATTTAACAATTGGGCGCCGTACTGGCATCCCGACGGCCGGCACATCATCTACGCCACGAATTGCCACGGCCATGCCAATTATGAACTGTACATGATCCGCGACGATGGCACGGATTTGCGGCGCATCACCTACGCCGACGGCGCGGACGTGTTGCCGGTGTTTTCGGCCGATGGGAAGTATCTGATGTGGACCAGCAAGCGCACGCGCAACCAGACGGTGCAGGTGCTGCTGGCGCGGTTCCAAATGGGAGAGCCTTAGGCGGCGGCTGCCCTAGGGGGCCGTAGGTTTCTCGTTGAATACAGGATGCTCGGCCGCTTGGTCGCTATAATGCCGCCGATGCGCGTGGGACGTGCTGCGGCTTGGTTACGTTGGATCGTCGTGCTGGCTTTGCTGGCGGCGCTGGGGCTGGGTGCCGCGGCCGTGGCCATGCGATGGCTGCGGCCCGCGGTGGTCGTGTCGCAGGCGGTCTGGGGGCCGGTGGTACAGGCCTTTTACGCCACGGGCACGCTTCAACCGCTGCGCGAATATCCCGTCAAGAGCAACGTGGAGGGGGTGCTTACCGAGGTGCTGGTCGACAAGGGCGATACCGTGCGCAAAGGGCAGAAGCTGGCGACGGTCTACGTGGGCGACCTGGAGTTCCGCTATCGCCAGGCCGAGGCCGATCTGCAACTGCGAAAAGCGCTGGCCGATTTCAAAGCATCACCGGTGCTGCGCGAGATCGATGACAGGCTGCGGGCTGTCAACGAGGAACTGGCCAACGCCCAGCGCGAACTGAAGCGCGTGCGCGAGCAGGTGGAGCGCGGGGCGGCCACGGCGGCGGAGTTGGAGGCCCGGCAGGACCAGGTGATCCGCCTGACCGGCCAGGCGGATGCGTTGCGGGCGCAGCGGGCGACGCGCGAGCTGGATTTGAAGAAGGACCTGGAGGTTTCGCAGGCGGCTTTGCAGATAGCCAAATGGAACTTGGATCAGCAGACGATTACCAGCCCCATTGACGGCACCGTACTGGATCGGCCGCTTTCGGTGGGGACGCGGCTGGCCGTCAATGCCCCGATCATGACGGTGGCGGATGTATCGCCGGACAAGCTGGTGATGCGATCCGACGTGGACGAAGAGGACAAGACTGGGGTGTCCATTGGCCAGACGGTGCGGATGACACTATATGCCTTTGGTGACCGGGCCGAGCCGTTTGTGGGCAAGGTCCTGCGCATCTATCCGAAGGCCGACCCCACGCGGCGCACCTTCGAGGTGGATGTGGCGGTCGAGAACCCCCCGGCGGGATTCGCGGCCGGTATGACCGGCGAGCTGGTGTTCATCCTTCAAAGCAAGGACCGGGCCCTGGTGATTCCCAGCCAGGCCGTGCAGAGCAGCGGCGTGTGGACGGTGCGCGGCGGACGGCTGGCGAAGGTGGATGCGAAAATCGGCCTGCGCAGCATCGAGCGGGCCGAGGTGCTGTCGGGGCTGAAGGAGGGAGACCCGGTGGTCATCAGCCCGATCGGCAGCGCCAAGGAAGACCAGCCGGTGCGAACCACATGGATGGATCCGGTCGCTGCCGCGGGGCTCAATAAGCCCAAGACCGACTCTTCGGGCTTCAAGGGCTTTCAGTAGTGGCCGGTGGCGGCGATGTGCGTTATACAAACCTGCTTGTGATGCAGCGCGTGGCCGTGGTCGAATCGACCGGGTGATCGGCACGCGGTATCGAAATGAACGTGGTCACGGGCATTCACGGACCCAACGTGGTGAGCGTGTTTGTGTTAAGTGCGTAAAGACTTCAGACCCAGGGAGTTTGTATGACTTCGCGAGAGCGCGTTCGTGCGGCGATGGCCCGCCAAATTCCCGACCGGGTCCCGATCAACTACATGAGCAACCCCGGGATACACGCCCGCCTGCTCCAGCACTTCGGACTGGCGGCTGACGATTCGGCCGGTTTGAAGCGATGCCTGGGCGTTGATTTTGGCGGGGTGGGGGCGCCCTACATTGGCCCGCGCCTGCACCCGGAGATTCCTGGCCGGCAAGTTGACCCGGCCAGCGGAATTCGCCGCATGTACATCGAGCACGAAGACGGCGGGTACTGGGACTTCTGTGATTTTCCCCTTAAGGATGCGGCGTTCGAGGTGATCGAGAACTGGCCCATGCCGTCGCCAGACCACTATGACTACAACCGCGTCTCGCTGCGATGTTCGCAGATGGGCGACTTGGCCGTCTATGTCGGGAATCCCGGCCTGGCCGACATTATGAACTCGTCGGGGATGATCATGGGCGTCGAGCAGACGATGATGGACATCGTTGACCCCGATTCGCCTCTGCAGCGATACACTGACCGGCGCCTGGGGCTCCAACTGGCAGTGCTGCAGCGGACGCTGGAGGCTGCCGGCGGCAGGATCGATTTTCTGTGGATGGGCGAAGACCTTGGCACGCAGCGCGGGCCCATCATCAGCATGGAGACCTATCGTCGCTTCCTCCGCCCGCGACACCAGAAGTTTGTGGATCTTGCCAGGTCATACAACCTGCCGGTGATGATCCACTGCTGTGGTTCCAGCAGCTGGGCATTTGACGAGTTTGTCCAGATGGGGATCAACGTGGTGGATACGCTCCAGCCCGAGGCCAAGGACATGTCGCCGGCCTATTTGAAGCAGCGCTTCGGCGATCGCCTGGCGTTTCATGGCTGTATTTCCACCGCCGGGCCGGTGGCCTATGGGTCGGTCGAGGACGTGCGGCAGAACGTCCGCCAGACACTGGAAATCATGATGCCCGGCGGCGGCTATTGCCTGGCTCCCACTCATTGCCTGCAGGACAATTCACCCACGGAAAACGTGGTGGCGATGTACGAGACGGCCCGGCAATACGGCCAATACTGACCTGGTTGGCTCGGCCGGCGGCGGGCGCGGGCGGCCAATATGCGACAACCACGCGATGTCGCCCGAAGACTGCGTGTTAGCGACGGCGAGTCTGTCCCTTCGGTTCGACCCGGGACAACCTCTTTCTTGCCTTGCCGCGGGCTGCCTTCTGGCTTTTAGCGCGAACTGTTGCTGCGACTTTATTAGCGACGACGGGGCCCCGGCTTGCAGTCGAGGCCTTGCTGCGCCGACGGGCCTTGACGCCAGCGCCCGCGGTGACGCAAGCCCTTGTTGTGCCGCTGGCCCCATCCATTTCGATGCCGAACACATCGGCCAGGTCGCTTTCGGCGATCGTCTTCTTGTCCGAACCTGCCGCCGGCGCCAGGACCTCAACGGCCGCGGCCTGCTCGATCAACTCCAGATGGTCCACCTGGCGAAGGACAAAGAGCAGTTCGGGCTTTTCGTCCAGACGAGCGCCAACGCCATAGAGTGCGGCGGCGACGTGCTTGCACATGTCCGCCCAGTCGGGACACGAACAATCCAGCGAGATTTCCGCCGGCTTGGGGAACAACCCGTTTTCCCGATCAGTCATGATCGCCATGACGCCCTTGGACATCTTGCCCTGAAGCAACTCCAGGACCGAGGTGATCTTGCCGGCGCACTGCGAACTGATGGCCCGCCAATGCGGTTTGCTCAGTGGTTTTATGGTGATCTTGATCCGGTACAGATCCGAGCCGGCGACACGGGCGGTTATCTGGCCCGGCTCAATTTGAAGATCCACGACCGAACCATTGCGCACATAGGTCCGCCCGCGGGGCAGGCGATTTTCAAAGTCGCTGTACGATTCCAGGTTGTCGCACCAGGCCTCGCCCCAGAAAGTCTGGGCGATTCGCCGGCCCTCGATCTTGACCGGGCTGATGGTCTGGCCCTTCTTGGCGAGCTTGGCCATTTCTCGGGTGGCATTGGCTTGCCGTTGCGCCACAGAGACATAGGGACGCCATCCGTATCCATACCAGCCCATATCCATCTCCTTGAACTGCGGCGGCGGGCGGGCTGGGAAGCCTGGTCCTGGCGCCGGCGAAGGGTGGCATTGCCGCCGGTCGAACAGTTGTTAGAATCGGACCCTCAAGTCCTGTTTAACCATTCACGCTAGAAAGGAGCGTTTGTATGGGCAACCTCAGGAGACCGAACGCAAGCGATGCGACCGGTTCGTTTAACCGGTCCAAGTCCATCGTCCCGCAATCCGGCTTGTGCGCCGTTTGCGTGGACGGCTGCGCCGGCGGCTGCGAGACCTTCATGGCCAGCTTCCGTGGGCGCGAACTGCTGTATCCCAAGCCCTTCGGGCAGATCACCGCCGGTGCCGACAAGGATTACCCGGTCGATTATTCCCACATCAACATCCAGGGCTATGCCGTGGGCGCGGTGGGCTTGCCCGAGGGTGTGCAGCCCGGGCCGGACACCGCCATCTTTCCCGTGGTCGACACGGAAACAGAGTATGGCTGGAGCAAGAAGGTCAAGATGCGCCTGCCCATGTTCACCGGCGCGCTGGGCTCGACCGAAATCGCCCGCAAGAACTGGGAGCACTTTGCCGTGGGCGCCGCCATCAGCGGCGTGACCCTGGTTTGCGGCGAGAACGTCTGCGGGATTGATCCCGGGCTGGAACTGAGCGGCGATCGCAAGATCAAGGCCAGCCCCGAGATGGACCGCCGCATCAACACCTACAAGAAATACCACGAAGGCTTTGGCGAAATCCTGGTGCAGATGAACGTCGAAGACACGCGCTTCGGCGTGGCCGAGTATGTGCTCAATAAGCACCAGCTCGACACCATCGAGCTGAAGTGGGGACAGGGCGCCAAATGCATCGGCGGCGAAATCAAGGTCAATACCCTGGAGCGGGCCCAGGAACTCAAGAAGCGCGGCTACGTGGTGCTGCCCGACCCCACGCTGTCGGAAAACCAGATTGCCTTCAAGGAGGGCGAGATCTGGGAATTTGAGCGCCACTCGCGGCTGGGCTTTGTGACGCAGGAAGCGTTTATGAAGGAAATCGAGCGCCTGCGCAAGCTGGGCTTCCGCCGCATCACGCTCAAGACCGGCGCTTATTCGGCCGTCGAACTGGCCATGGCCATCCGCTGGGGTGCCGAAGCCAAGCTCGATCTGCTGACGATCGACGGCGCCGGCGGCGGCACGGGCATGAGCCCCTGGCCCATGATGAACGAGTGGGGCATCCCCACCTTCTACCTGCAGGCGCTGGCCTATGAATACTGCCAGAAGCTGACCCAGCGCGGCATTCGCGTGCCCAGCATTGCCATTGCAGGCGGCTTCAGCACCGAAGACCACATCTTCAAGGCCCTGGCCATGGGCGCGCCGTTCGTCAAGGCGGTGTGCATGGGCCGGGCCCTGATGATCCCGGGCATGGTCGGCAAGAACATCGGACAGTGGCTCAGCGACGGCAAGCTGCCCAAGACGGTGAGCAATTTCGGCCATGCGCCCGAGCAGATCTTCGTCAGCTACGAAGAACTGAAGAAGAAGTACGGCGACGAGGTCAAGAACCTGCCGATGGGCGCTGTGGGTATTTATACTTACGCACAGAAGATGAAGGCTGGCCTGCAACAGCTCATGGCCGGCAGCCGCAACTTCAGGCTGTCGACCGTCGGCCGCAAGGACCTGATGTCGCTGACCGAGGAAGCCGCCAGGGTCAGTGGCATTCCCTATGTGATGTCGGCCTACCGGGATGAAGCCCAGAAGATCCTGGAGTCCTAAAGGTCGATCCAGAGTCAGGGAAATGACACACCGCCCTTGGATGCCCAGCATCCCGGGGCGGTTTTTGTTTTTCCCGCCGCGCGCGGCCGCACTGGTCGCTGCAGGGGGCCGCGTGGTTATAATGCCAGACGTCCTCTGCATGGGAGCCTGTGGTGTCGCGGACTCTTCGTAATCTTTCCAGCGTTATCTTCATCATCGGTCTTCTGCTGGCGGTGGGGCACGTGGTCACAGTGGCCGGGCAGACCGATGGGCCCCTGTCCCTGGCGCGTCTGGTGCGGGTGGCGGGGCCGGCCTTCGGGCTGCTGGCGGTGGCCTGGACGCTGGCCAGCGTGCTTTGGCTGATCGCTCAGGGACCGGCCGAGACTTCAGCGGGAATGGATAAGCAGGCGCTGCTGGCTCTGGAGCAGCGCATCGCCGAGGTGCAGCAGCAGGTGCTGCAACTGGCGTCCCAGCGCGGAGCGGCCGGGCCGGCGTCGGCGGCAGAGCTGACCCCCAATGCCTTGGGCGAAGAGGTCCTGGCTGAATTGCGGGAAGTGCGGGCGCTGCTGCTGATGAGCGAGCCGCAGCGGCAAGCGATGATCGCCCAGATGGCCGCCCAGCGCCGTGACGAGTTGGTGCGCGATACCCGCAGCGCCCTTGAGCAGCGCCGCTGGGCCCAGGCTCGTGCGAACCTGGCGGCTTTGCGCCAGGAGTATGCGGCCGACGCGGAGATCGAAGCCCTGGAAACCAGTTTCAACACCGCCCATGCCGCCCTGGAGCAGGAAACAGCCGCGCAGGCGGTGGCGCAGATCGAGGACCTGATGGCCATGGGCCAGTGGGAGCAGGCGATGGAGCGGGCCCAGGCCTTCGCCGCCGAGTTTGTCGACAGTCCGCAGGCCCAGGCGATGGTGGCGAAGGTGACGCGCGAGCGCGACCTGCACATCGACGGGGTGACGCGGCAGCTCTGGGACGACGTCAAGCGGCTGGCCGAGCGGCGCATGTGGCGCAAAGCGCTGGCGGCGGCGCGACGGCTGTCGGAGCAGTATCCAGCGCACAAGCTTGCCCAGCGGGTGCAGCAGCAGTTGCCCACGCTGGAGGAGAACGCCCAGATCGAAGAGCGGCAGGAGCAGGAAGACCACATTCATTCCCTGGTGGGGCGCAAGCGGTATGCGGAGGCGATTGAACTGGCCGAGCAGTTGATGGACAAGTATCCCAGTTCACCGCAGGCTCTGACCCTGCGCGAATTGCTGCCGAAACTGCGGGAAACGCTGCTGGAGGAAGAGATCACACGCGGCTGAGGCGGGCGCGGCCGGCTTTATCTGAGGAGACATCGATGAACTGGCAATTTCCCAGGTTGTGCCTGATCGCGTGGCTGGCTGTCGGCGGGGTTACCCAGGTGCTGTTGGCACAGGTGGCCGAGATCACCAACTTCGGCCGCCGTCCCTGCTCGCAGGAGCTGGCGCGGCTGGCGGCGCAGGTTCCGCAAGAGGCGTTCGTTGTCACCGAGAATAACGTTGAAATTCCCTACCAGATCGAGGAAATCGACGGGCGGCGCTGGATCTGGGTGTGCGCCGATTACGCGCCGGAGCAGACGCGCAAGTTCGAGATCGTGGCCGGCCGACAGCCCAAGGCCTTTGAGCCCAAAGTGAAGCTGACTTTTGAGCAGGACCAATACCTGCTGGATAACGGGGAGGCGGCGATTCGTTGTCCGGCCCGCGCCCATGGCCCGGTGCCCGGTCCTATCACCGCCATGCGCATGGACAAGAAGTGGATCGGCTCCAGCGCCTGGAACACATCGGCCAGGCTGAAGTCGTTGACGGCCACCGTGATTGGCAACGGGACGCTGTTTGCCAAGCTGCGCCTGCGCTACGAGTTTGAGGGCAAACCGGCGGCCAACTTATTTGACGATGGCGAGGCGACGTCGCAATTCAGCGAGATTGACCTGCGCCTGGCCCCAGGTCACAAGCACGTCGAGATCTTCGAGAGACACCGCATGAGCTACGGCGATGGCTGGCTGCTGGAGCTGTCCGCCAACTGGGCTCCCAACGAAGGGCTTTCGCGGCGCTTTTCCGGCGGATTCGGGCCCGGCGCCGCCAGTGCCCAACCACGCCAGCGCCCGCTGAAGCCCGGGGGACTGCCGCTGGCCAAGCCCGAGCTGTTCATCAACATGTTTCCGCGCTGGAACCAGCACTACAAGGATGGCTGGACCTTTGCGGCCAGTGACGGCCAGGGGATGGCCGGAGCCACCGTGGTGCGGGCCAGCCGCTGGATCTGGCCGCACAGCAATAGCATCGAGGCCATCGTCAAGGAAAGCGGCAGCTATGCCGCCCTGCGCCTGCCGACTTGGAAGGGCCAGCGTTTGTGGTGGCTCTTTGCCGGCTGGGCCGAGCCCCAGGATGTGGGCTACATCGCGGCTCATGCCTGGGAACATCTGGACAAGCTCAATCACGAGATCATTGCATCCTGGCCGGGGCGCCCGATGGCGCTGAGCGGCATGAACCTGTATGACTCGGGGCAGATGAACCCCACCGGTGGTCTGCGCGGCGCCGGCCGCGGGGCGATTGCCGCCGCCGCCCGCGAAGGCGATGTGTCCACCCTCACGCGGGCGCAGTTGATGTTGCACCCGGATGCCTGGGGGTCCTATTGGACCTACTGGAGCCCGGAGAATTCGAATTTCTACACCGACTTCATGAAGGTGCCGGTGGCGCTGACGGCCCAGCTTCGCGGGCACCCGCGCTTCGAGGAACTACGTCGGCAGGCGGAGCTGCGCCTGCGCGAGGACATTTATCACTCGGTGACCTTGCCCGGCGGCGCCGGCCAGGAGTGTCCCGGTTATCTGCGCCACGCGCTGAGCGGATGGAGCCAGCTTGCGCCTGTCTGCAAGCAGTACCTGGGTTTTGATCCGCGCGAGTCGGAGCGATACAAGGCGGCCCAGGTGTTCTTGGCGCGCATTTCGCAGCCTGACGGCGAGGTGCGCCGCGATCTGCCCATTGGCGATACCCATCCGGGACGCGAGGGCCCCGGCATCGTGAACGTCGAGCCCGACGCCGTCAAAGCCTTTGCGACTGAGGAACTGCCTGGCTTTGGCGTGATCTTCAACCATCGGCCCGGCACGCCGCAGGAGACCTATCTGTCCTTCAAGAGCGGGCCCAATCGCGGCCACTACCATGGCGATCAGCTCTCGGTGCATCTATGCGCCAAGGCCCGGCCGCTGGCGGTGGACCACCACTGCAGCTATGGACCGCACGCGGCCCAGGAACACATGCACAATCGCCTGGCCTTCAGCACCGAGCAGTTCGAATATGCCAACATGGACGGCTATGAGCGATTGATCGCCTTTAAGAGTTCGCCCCAGGCGGACCTGGCCGTGGGGCAGGTCGAGTCCATGCGTCTGCGCCGCATCAACAAGCACCCGCCGGCCGATTGGCATGGGGAATATCCACAGGAGCCGATGGACTCGCCGCTGACCTATCAGCGGACGGTGGTTTTCGTCAAAGGTGATACCGACTACATCGTGCTGCGCGACCAGTTCCGTGCTCCCAAGGCGCTGACCGCCACATTCAACCTCCATGTCCGGTCCGACAGCATCCGCCATGAGGGCGGCGTGGTGGATTTTGGGAAGCTCAGCCTGCACTGCGTCCAGCCGGCCCAGGTCACCTTTGAGTCCTTCCCCTGGAGCCACACCGCCGGCGGCGGCGAATTCACGCAGGGTGCGCGCCTGAGCACCAAGGCCCAGGCCGGCCAGTTCATCACCGTCCTGTATCCTGGCACGGCTCCGACGATCAAGAGCGTGCCGAGTGGCGTGGCAGTGGGTGATGACCAGGTGCTGTTCGGCGTCGATGAGCTGACGGCCGGCGACGACCAGCAGCATGTGCGCGTGTTGCGCAAGGGTGAGCCCGTGGTGTCCCTATCGGGTAAGGATATCAACCTCGATCGCTCGCAAGGGCAGATTGGGTTGTTTGTTCCCGACGCGGGCTACCCGTTTGGCGAGATTCCCGCCTGGCTGGTACGCCAGCGCGCCACTCGCCCGGCCGATTGGACCCGATAAGCCTCGCGGGGCGGCGGGTGTTACGGAGCCCAGTAGGGGGCCAGACCCAGCCCCTGGATCACTGGGCCGTGCGACTCCTCCACATACTGGCCGAACCAGTTGGCATGGACTCCGTGATCATTGGAGCCATAAGGATAGCCGCAGTAGACCCATGGTGGTCCGGGCACGGCAGCCTCGGCGCCGATGGTGACCGGCGGCAGCGGCTGCTTGTCGCCGGTGTGAATGGTGAGTTCCTCGGTGGGGCGCGGGCTATGGAGGCGCAAGGGGAGCCCGGGGCGAAGGGTGGCAAAGCCATCGGCCAGCCCCTGGCCGGTGTTGTCGGCATACTGCGGTGGATTGGCCGCGGTCGCATCATGGAAAGCCTGGAAATTCGCTGACTCCGACGTGTTCAGGCGCGACAGCGCAATATTCAAAGCCCCCTTGGCCAGCATGAGGATGCTGATCAGCACGATGGCCGAGAGCATCATCTCGATCTCCGCGGTGCCGGCGTATCGGCGATGGCTAGTGCGTGACGAGGTTTTGAAGGGCTGCGCTGTCATTGCCACTGACTCCACTTTGCTCAAAGTAACTGCGGAACTGGGGATTGTTTTGCAGCGCCTGGTCCAAGGCATCGGATAGCGCCAGGCGAGGCTGCCAGGTCCAGCCGCCGATGGTCGAAACGCGCCACGGCTGCGGTGGCATGCGGCGGTCGTAACGGTCGGAAGCACCGTAGCCGCCGTTGAATTCCATCCAGTTGAAGCTTTCGGCCTGGGCGTAACTGGCCATCGGCGCCGTGGGGGCCGCGAAGATCTTGCCCATGAAGGGCTTGGCCTGGGTAGGGTCGGTGGTCTTGCCCGCGACCAGAACGGTAAACCAGGCCTGGCGCTCGGCGACCGACAGCACCGGGGTCGGCGGCACCGGTTGCTCGGGCGGGGCAATTTCATAGGGCCAGGTACGCGTGATCCATTCCAGGGCGGCCTGCTCGGCGATCATCGTGGCGCCGGTGCTGGCCAGGAACTGTGCCCAGGCGGCGGCCTGCTGCTGAGCCTGTGCCTCGGGCACTTTCTTGCGGCGCAGCTCGTTGAGCCGCTGGCGATAGAGCCGCTGGTAGTTGTGGTTGTACACCCACTGGTAGACGTAGTCGTAGGCGTCCTGGTAAACCGCCGGCTTGGCCCAGTCGGCCACATAGTAGCGGTTGTAGGTCACCAGCACGTGCTGAGGGGTGTCGCCCATGCCCCGCAAAATAGCCCGGCGCCAACCGCTGATCTGCCCCGACCACAGCGAACTCGCAAAGCGGTCGGCCAGGTGCATGCGGTCCACCTCGCGCTTGGTGTCCACATAGACTTGGATGACCCACGCCGGTGCTCGCGGCGGGGGGGTCAGGATCTGATTGATGGCCTGGCCCAGTAGGGCGCGGTGCTCATCCAGCACTTTGACGATCTGGGTCAGGGGGTTGGTGGCCTCGGCCACGTCACGGCCGACCCGGTCGTTGAAATAGCGCGCCAGCGGCGGGCAGTCGATGGCGCCCCAGGTGCTGCCGGTGATCCAGATGTTGCGCTGCTCCTCGGGATCAGGCAGGCTGACGCCCGCCACGGTCACGCCCTCGACGTTGACGTTGCTGACGGACTTGATGGCCGCATCCAGCCGGTCGCTGGTGGTGTCGTCCTGGCCATGCCCGCCGGGGGTGGCCAGTGACAGGTCGCATTGGTAAACGGCGGCCAGTGCCGCCCGCTGCTGCTCGACGGCCGCCGCGGTGCTGGCCAGCACCTGGGCCTGGTAGTCATAGATCTGCTGGCGGCGGGCGGCGAAGTCGCTGCTGCTCATCGCGGCCAGAGCGGGGGCACAAAACGCGGTGAATTCGTCCAGGCAGCTATATTGCACCGGCAGGGCGCTGAGCACCAGCATCAGCACGCGCTCCAGCAACTGGAGCCTCAGGGCCAGCTTGGGGTCGGGCCCGCGCGGATTCTTGTTGTTGTCGGCGGCCTGCTGGCGAATCTTCTCCAGTTCCTTTTCGACCCGCTGAAGCTCGGCATCCAGCCGGCGCTGAATGCCCTGGATCGTGGCCTCCGCCGAACGATAGACCACCTCCGCCGAGCCGTTCTGGCAGATCAGCATGTTGGTCTGGGCGACGATGTTGGTGGCTCGGCTGGTCCAGAGCGCCGCGGCCTGGGCCGCGCTGTCGGCGGCCGTTTGCACATGACGACGGCGCGTGGCGTATTCGCCGCTGTTCCAGATAACACCGATGATCGCCACCAGCGCCACCAGCGTCAGCATCAGCAGAATGCCCAGGTTGCCCCGGTCATCACGGTGCAGGCGTTTCAGAGGATGTAAGGCGCTTTGCGTCATGGTTCACCAGGGCCAGCCATTTCCGTGGGCATGGGTCTTTCGGCCGTGACTGGCCTGTGCCCGTGCCGTGGCCACCAAATCAAAGTAGCGACCCGACAGACCCGCCACCTCCGCATCGCGGCCGATGAAGGTCATCGCCGCCGGCACGGTCAGTCGAAAGCGATAGCGCAACGTGACGGCAACTTCGCGGCCTTCGTTGTGCTCATAGTCGCCGCCGCTCCAGGCAACGCTGGCGGCGTCCACGGCATAGGTGTATCGCTGCGCATAGGAGGCGGGGATATTGGCGCCGCAGGCCCGCAGCGAGTCAGCGACACTGTCCGCCTCGGCATCCGGGCTGCCCGACGCTTCAGGACAAAGCGGAACCAGCGCCATTCGCGCTGCCTTGATGACGTTTTGCGGCCGCTGATCCGGCAGGCTGGTAATGGCCGCGCGAACCGCAGCCTCGGCGGCGTGCTGCACCACGGTGCGGGCGTTGACCAGCAGGGCGTACTGCACGAATACCGCCACGATGACCAGAAAAATAGGGAAGGCCAGCACGAACGAAACGGAGATGGTGCCGCGGTCGTCGTGCAGGCGGCGCAGTAGCACGACCGGCCACGGTCGCCAGCGAGGTTGTCCGGACTGCTTGAGCATCCTCACCTCACAACCACTGCTGCAGCGGCCAGAGCCGCGCCAGCGGCAACCCCAGTAGCAGCGGCACGGCCAGCGGGATTGCGCGCTTGCCGTGTTCAAACTCCGCAGGCTGGCCCAGCCACATTATCTTAAGCAGATTGAGCGCTAATCCGCGGAAAAATCCGTTCACGTGACCGGCCAGCAGCAAATTCAGCACCGCATATGCCATCGCCAGTGCCAGGGCATAAACCATCATCGTGCCGACCTGCTGCAAGCCCAACAGGGCGCCCAGGGCCGTCAACAGCTTCAGGTCGCCGCCGCCCAGCCCCATCATCAGCAGGCAGACCACGCCTAATATGGCACACACGCCGAAACCCGCCAAGGACTGCTCCATTCCCGGCGCGCCCAGCCACCGAAAGGCCACCTGAGAGCCCAGGTGTTGAAAAAGGGCTGCCACTGCGTTGAGCAGCAAGCCCAGCGCGATAGCAACGTAGGTCAGAGCATTGGGAATCCGCCCCGTGCCGGCGTCAAATCCCGCGGCCAGCAGGAGCACAACAAAACTGAGGGACAGAACAAAAAGGCCGCCTTGTGAACGACTGGCCACTTGCCCCAGCGAGGCAGCCGTCGCCGCCACCGCTAGCAGAGCCACCCAGACCCCAGGCCAGTAGATAGTCCCCTCCAGCGGCCGGCATGGCCTGTCGGTCGCCGGTACAACAGCGTAAGCGGCGCTGTGCAACTCCTGGCTCATCGCGGCACGTCGCCGGCGTCAAGGGTGAAGTTGGTTGGCCTGGTCGTTGAACCAGCCGACGATCTTCTCTCGGAACAGCAGAAGGCCCACGATAATGGGCAGGGCGATCAGGCCCAGGATCAGGATCTTCTCCACCGACATGGCGCCGGCGGTGTCCTTGTGGATCCGCTTAACCAGACTACGCAGTTTTGCCAGCATGCGGCGTCTCCATGTACAAGTACCGTTCCCGTCTCTATATACGCTCGGCGGGGGCTGAAATTGCCATGCCTAGGGAAAAGGCAGGCCAATCAGTGACGTCATCCTCCCGCCGTACAGCTTGACCATTTTCATAAACATCGGCAGAAGCAGGCCGATGGGTAACACCACCAGGGCCAGGATCAGCATGTACTCCGAGGCCGCCGCCCCGCGTCGCAGGGCCCTTCGCACCAACCCAGGACGTACAGGCTGCTGTTTCATGGCTTACTCGGTGGTGCCTGGAAAATCCGCAGGGTCAGCTTCATCTGGTCGACAAAGTCCTGCAGCGCTACGTCATCAGCCATTCGTGGCCGGCGGCCGGTCCATTCCAAGGCCCGCTGCGGGCCATGCCCGACCAGAGTAAAGATATCATGAACACGATAGTTCTGCGACTGTTCGTCCAGATCGACCTCGCAGATGTCACAGACCAACCGGCGTCCCGAAGGCAGGCGAACGGTCTGAACAATCAGGTCGATAGCCGAGGCGATCTGACGCCGCATGGCCGCCAGGGGGATCCCCACGTCGGCCATCAGCGACATGGTCTCGATGCGATAGAGCGTATCGGCCGGGCTTGAGGCATGGATGGTGGTCAGCGAGCCATGGTGGCCGCTGGTCATGGCTTGGATCATGTCCAGGGCCTCACCGCGGCGTGCTTCACCGACGACAATGCGGTCGGGGCGCATGCGCAGCGAAGTCACGAACAGATCGCGCACGCTGATCTCGCCCCGGCCATAGGCATCGGGGCGGCGCGCTTCCATCTGGACGACATGCTCGCGCTGCACCTGCAGCTCGCGCGTATCCTCGATGACCACGATACGCTCGTCGACGCCGAAGGCGTTGGTCAGCACGTTGACCAGCGTCGTCTTGCCCGAGCCGGCGCCGCCGCTGACGATGATGTTGCGATAGGCCTTGACCGCCAGGTTCAGAAATTCCAGGGCTTCGGGGGTAATGGACTGGTTGTCCAGCAGAAACTCCGGGGCCACCGAGGCCCGCGAAAAGCGCCGGATGTTGATCTGCGTTCCTCCCACCGCAATGGGCGCCAGCACGACACACACGCGCGAGCCGTCCGGCAGGCGCCCGTCCATCAGGGGACGCTCGGGCGAAAGCGGCTGGCCGACAAACTGGGCAATGTTACTGGCGGCGGCGCGAACGTCGGCCTCGCAACTGAAACGCGCATTGGTGCGCTGAATGCGCCCGGCCCGCTCAATGTAGATGTGGTCGGGGCCATTGACCATGACCTCGGTCACGCTGCGATCGCGCAGGAACGGATTGATCGGCGTGAGGAAGAAATCCAGGCTGGCCTCGAAGGCCTGGTGCAGGCCCGAGTCGATACGAAGGCCTGAGCCCTTGGGTGAATCGGTGCTAACCGGCATCGTTTTTACTCCGTGCGGTGCTGTTGCTGCCGGGCACGCTAGGGCCGTGACACAAAAACCATCATGCCTTCGGGCAGCTCGCGCGTGGCTGCTTCGTCCACCACAAACGCGCCGCTTTTGACCTGGGCGACGGCTAGCAGGCGTCCTTCCTGGGCGCTGTCGGAGCCGCCGGTGGCCACATAGGCCACCGAGCCGTCGGCATGCTCGCCACTGACATAAACGCTCCAGGCGCCGCTTTCATTGCGCAGCAGCACGCCGCTGGCGACATAGGTAAAACTCAGGTTCTTAAACACCTGGGTGCGGGCAGCCGCGTAGCTCTGCCGCAGTGCTTCGGGGCGCGGCACCAAGGCCAGGGCCTTGGTTAGGGCGGTCCGTGTCGCTTCGGAAAGTGGTTTGTCGGCGTCGAACCACAGGATGTTTTCCACGCCCAGCCGGGCGATCTCGCGCAGGGCTTTCTCGCAGGCGCTGCCGATGGCCCAGGAAGTGGTCTGGTCAATGCCCTTCATCGCCTGCTGAATGAGGATCATGCGCACCACTAAGTCGATGCGCTCGTTGCGCAGGACCTCGTCCAGCACATCAATACCCCAGGTGTCCCAGTTGTTCTCATCGATCAGTTTCAGGCGGTCCACCAGCTCCGCGGCCAGCTTGGTGTGGGCCGCCGGCACGGGCTTAGGCGTCAACAGCGTCATGGGCGGCACGATGCCGACGATCCGGCGCTTATTGAGGTGGGCGGGGTCCAAAGCCTCGAAGGTGATGGTCTTGCGCTCGTTGACCCCGCTTTCGCGCTTTTTGATGTCGCCCAGCACGTAAAAGCGCTTGCCGTCGGAACTCTCCATATAGGCCAGCTCGGCGATCAGCGGGTTGGTCAGCAGCTCGGAAAACAAGCTGTGCCACAGCCCCTTCTCGGTCAGCGCCTCCGTGGCGTGCTTGAGATAGGCGGCATACTGGCTCACCGGCGCAGCCAGGGGCGAGCGTGGGTGGGCGGTGAGGTAGCCCTGCACCGCGTCGCTGCGCTGCGAGGTGGGCACCGCGCCGCTGGCCGCCCACTTGCCGCCCCAGCCACCGGCCAGAGTCTTCCAGTCTTCCACGGCCTTGGCCAAGGGCATCCGTTGCGAGGCCGCCGCAAAGTCCTTGGACAAGCCTGCCTGCGGGTAGCGCGATACAAAACCATCCAGTGCCTTTTTCAGTTCATCGGCGGAGGTGGCCTTGCTGCGCAACGTCAGCAGCTCGGCCAGACGCGACTTGGCCTGCTCCAGCGCAGCGCGGCGCTGGTCGATTCGGCCCATCACGGCAGTGACCAGCGTCCGGGTGGCATCGTCGATTTCGCCGCGTTGGCTGAGGGCCTTGGCCTTGGTGGCGAGGTTGGCCAGCATGTTCAATGCGGCGTCGAAGTCGCCCTGACTGGCGGAGATGGCCTCGACCTGCTTATCCATGGCTTCACACTCGGTACGGGTGTCGCCGCTGGCTCGTCCGATGGCCTTCAGACGCAGTTGCTCGCGCAGCCGTTCCAACTGGCTGCGGGTCGCATCCATCTTCTGCTGCGGGTCGGCCCAGAGCAGGCTGTTGGAGGCCTGCAGGCGCTGCAGGGCGGCGCGGAGGGCTGTGTCGGCTGCCCCAAGCTGCTCGGCCGTGGCCCGGTCCGAGGCTGCGATCAGCTGGGCCTCGGCATGGATCACCGATACGCCATGGAGCAGCTCATCCAGCGCCTTGGAATCCTGGGTGAAACGGTCATGCAAGGCGGCGGTGGCTTTCTTGGCACTGGCCAGTTCCGGCCACATTTCAGCGCGGGGCGAGGTGCGCTCCTGCTCCTTGATCAGTGCCTGGGCCAGGGGCACGTCGCGCAACTTGTTGGCTGCCTGGATCTTCTGGGCCCAGGTGTGGGCCGTGTGAAACTGGAACGCCAGCACCACCGCAATCGCCGCCACCACAGCCGCCGCGCCGATCAGTGCCATGCGCACGATGTACTTGCGGCGCGCCGCCATCGCCCGCTCTTGGCGCTTGAGTTGATACTGCTCCTTGATGTCCTCGGGTAGGGTTTCTTCCGATTCCGCCAGCCGGCGATAGGCTAAATCCAGGGCGGGCTGGGGGGCGTCGGAGGCGATGGCTGCCGCCAGCTTGCGACATTCGGCCAGGAAGGCCTCTCGCTGGGCCCGCACCTGATTTTCCTGGGCGACCCACGCCACTACGGGCTGCAGCTCGGCGGCCACGCGCGGCGAAACCGCGCTTTGGTTGGCCGACAGGAGCATATCCTTGATCTCCTGGAGCAGCCGGGCGCAGTCTTCATGGGCCTTGGCCCCAAAGGCGCTGCGAAGGTCCCGCAGTTTGCCGTCGAGCCTGGCCTCGATTTCGCTGCGCATGGCCTTTTCAAAGGCATCATTGACGGCCTGCCGCAGGTCCGTGGGAATGGGTTCCAGCCACACGTTGTTGTCGATTTCGGCGGCCAGTTCGCCGATCACGGCGCTGTCGCCGCTGCGCAAAGCCAATTGGCAGGCCAGGCGCATCTCGCGGATTCGCGCATGCTCAAAAGCGCGAATGTCCTTCTCCCAGAAAGTGCTGGCGGCATCCAAGGCCGCGATTTGCCGCATGACCTCCAGCCGCTTGCGCAGAGGCGCCTGGCCCAGGGCCAATAGCCGGTGTTTCTTCAGCAGTTCCTCCAGCGGCTGGTCCTGGCCGTAGGCCTCATTGAGCTGCGCGGCCCGGTCCATTTGCAGCGGCTGGGGCGTGGGCAGCTCCCACTGCTGGCAGAACTCGGCCCATTGCTCGGCATCGGGAAGGTCCAGCGCAGCCACCAGATCCAGCAGGTTGGGCGGCTCTTCGGCCAGGTGGACGGCCTCGGAGCGCAGGCCCTGCAGCAGGAATTGCGAGCACTGGCGCAGGCGCTCATTGGCATGACGGCACAACTCGGCGTACTCGGTGGCATACTGGCGCAGCTCATCGCTGACCTGCTGCACCGGCGCGGAGCGCACATCGCGGATATATTCCACTACACGCTGATAGTCGGCCATGGGCTTGGGCTCCGGCGAAACTCTATGTCAAGTCCTGGGTGTCCGTTCCTATTTACCACGGTTGAACCTGAGTGTGGCCAGGTGCAGTCCCTCAGGCAGGCGCACCGTGACCTCCATTTCCCCCAGGCGCCCGTAGGCCACAACGGCCTCGGTATACCCGCGGGCCAGTTGCTCCAAGGTGTCGCGGCGAACACGCAGATTGCGTGTGCTCTCCTCGAGCATCACCCGCCGCGCTTCGTTGGCCCGACGCAGTTCGTCGGGATCGTTGGCCAGCCTGCGGGCATTGTCATCCATGTCCTTTTGAGCGTCAATCGAAAGCCGCTGCATCTCGGCGGCAATCCCCTCGGCTTCGGCGCGGTTGCGCTGCAGTTCGCCCTCGTCAACGGCCAGGCGCTTAGCGAAGTCGCTTTGCACCGTCCCCAGGCCGGGGGCAAACGTCAACGTCACCATGGCGTTGATGAAATTGACCGAGGTAGGCCGCGATAGCTCCAGGGCCATCGACGCGTTATCCACGTTGCGCTGCGGCGGCGCGATGCCTTCCCACCTCTGGCTGATCTGCACCTGCCAGCCGGCGGGGGGGTGCTCGATGGCCAAAACGGCCGAGGTGGGCACTTCGCAGGGCCACGTCAGGTTCGTTGACGTGGCGCCCAGGTTGATCGGTGGCAAGACCACGGGTGCCATTTCGATACGCTGCCCACCGTCCGGTCCTTCCAGCAGCATCGCCGAGCGGCGCAGGACCCAGTAGGCCATCGGCACCAGTTCCGGCCGGCGAAGCACGGTGCTGCTGCGCCAGGTGGCATCCAGGCTCCACTTGCCGCGGTTGAGTGTTACGGCCAACAGCTCGGCGGCGGCGGATGCGTCCTTGGCATCCTTCCATCGCAAGACAAAGCCATTGGGGGCCGGCGCAGCCAGCAGCGATCCATGAAGCGGGCCGTTCTGCAGCGCAAATTCCGCGCGGTTGTCGGGCAATAGCAGGGCCAACCCCGTGACCGCACGCGGGTTGTGCAGCTCGGCCGGCGGGAGGGTGAGCGTCTGCACCTCAGCGCGCAGCCCCGTGCCGCTGCCCGGGCTGCGGATGCTCTGCGCCAGGACAATGGTCTTGGCTGGCTGGGGCGGTGGTGGTGGTGGCGGCGGGGGGGGTGGCGGTGCCACGACAACCGGCGCCGTCGATGGCGGCAACTGCCGAGTGGTGGGCGGCAATACTACGACTGCGGTGGTGGCGGGGTTGCTCACTGGCGGCACGAGGGGCCCTACCCAC
>Ga0209450_10000170_pt1 | contig 35245 bp, 31 predicted proteins | sample FrelakmetLWP11LW_FD_187149 | JGI IMG/M metagenome (GOLD analysis project Ga0209450, IMG submission 187149) | Freshwater lake sediment microbial communities from the University of Notre Dame, USA, for methane emissions studies - LWP11 LW (SPAdes)... | ecosystem: Environmental > Aquatic >...
ACCCGAAGATGCGGCCATGTTCATTGTCACCAAATTCCTTCGGGAGGTGGTTCGGCGACGCTCAGTTGAGCACCCGCAGTTCGACCCGGCGGTTTTGCGCACGACCTTCGGCGGTGCCATTGTCGGCGACAGGCTGGCTCTCGCCGTAACCCTTGGCCGTCAGTTGCCCCACGGCGACGCCCTTGTCAACGAAGTACTTCATGACGGCCTTCGCACGGCGTTCCGAGAGCTGCTGGTTATAAGCAGCAGAGCCACTGCTGTCGGTGTGACCGGCCACCTCAACCTTGAGGGCCGGATACCGCTTGAGGATGGCGACGGCATCGTCGAGGATGGCGGAAGCATCGTCATGCAGGACATCCGAGTCGTTGTCGAAGTTCACGCCCTTGAGGACGATGGTGTTCAGAAGCGTACAGCCCTTGTTGTCTACTTTGTCACCAGCCGGCGTGTCGAGGCACTGGTCGAGGCCATCGACGATCCCGTCCCTGTCGCCATCGATTTCGCAGCCCTGCGCATCGACCTTGCGGCCTGCGGGGGTGTCGGGGCACTGGTCGGCACCATCGACGACGCCGTCCTTGTCGCCATCCAGTTCGCAGCCGTGGCCGTTGACCTTGCGAGCTGCCGGGGTGTCGGGGCACTGATCGAGGGCATCGATGATCCCGTCCCCGTCGCCATCCAGTTGGCAGCCCGCGGCGTCGACCTTGCGACCTGCAGGCGTGCTGGGACACTGGTCGAGGCCATCGACGACGCCGTCCTTGTCGCCATCCAGTTCGCAGCCCTGGGCATCGACCTTGCGGCCTGCCGGGGTGTCGGGGCACTGGTCGGCACCATCAGCGACGCCGTCCTTGTCGCCATCCGGTTCGCAGCCCTGCGCATCGACCTTGCGGCCGGCCGGGGTATCGGGGCACTGGTCGAGGCCGTCGACGATGCCATCCTTGTCGGCATCCACTTCACAACCCTGCGCATCGACCTTGCGGCCTGCCGGCGTGTCGGGGCACTGGTCGGCACTATCGACGATGCCATCCTTGTCACCATCCGGTTCGCAGCCCTGCGCATTGACCTTGCGGCCGGCCGGCGTGTCGGGACACTGATCGAGGCCGTCGACGACGCCGTCCTTGTCGCCATCCACTTCGCAGCCCTGGGCATCGACCTTGCGGCCTGCCGGCGTGTCCGGACACTGGTCGCCACCATCGACGACGCCGTCCTTGTCGCCATCCGGTTCACAGCCCTGGGCATTGACCTTGCGGCCTGCGGGCGTGTCGGGACATTGGTCGAGGCCATCGACGACCCCGTCCTTGTCGGCATCCACTTCACAGCCCTGGGCATCGACCTTGCGGCCTGCCGGGGTGCCGGGGCACTGGTCGAGACGGTCGGCCACGCCATCGCCATCGGCGTCCGGTTCACAGCCGGTGAAATCGACCTTGCGGCCTGCGGGGGTGCCGGGGCATGCGTCGAGACGGTCGACCACGCCATCGCCATCGGCGTCCGTTTCACAGCCGGTGGCGTTGACCTTGCGGCCGGCCGGGGTGCCAGGGCACTGGTCGAGACGGTCGACCACGCCATCACCATCGGCGTCCAGTTCGCAGCCGACGGCGTCAACCTTGGCCCCGGCCACCGTACCGGGACAACGGTCCTTGTCATCGGTCACTCCGTCGCCATCGCTGTCAGGTACAGTGCAGGGCGCATCCAGCAGGCCCTTGCCCGGGCAGCCGATGGTACGGTAGAGACCATAGTCGGAGGTGACCCCGGTCTTGCTGGCGGCATTGGATGGATCGTAGAAGCGCCCTTCAGCGGCCAGCGCAGGCATCGCTGCGCCGGCGAGGCTGAGGAAAACAAGGGCGGCGAGGGATTGGGTGCGCATCGTGGAGCTCCTTGGCAAGGCCATCATTGGAAGGCGTGAGTCCAATTTGAGACACGCCTGACAATCAATTGGTCAGGCCGTCAATTTCTGAAATATGACCAGCGACCTGGAGCCGATATTCTAGTGCCAAAATTGGGCAACTACCGGGCATATCGTTAGGTCATCTTGAGTGTTCGATGGGAGGCGACGAGCAAGCTCTCCCACAGAAGCGCCTCCTGCCTAACGAGCGTCCTGCGCCATTTGCCGCATCATTCCCGGGAAACCACAATGAATCCTTTTCAGTACGGCAGGGGGATGTCGCCCGCGACTTCCTGGAGCTGCCCGGCCGCACGAACCCCCAACACCCTCGTGTGCAGACGTCGCCGATCCGCGAAGGCGACACCAAAGTCGGACCTACGTTGAAGAACTTGCTCGACGCTGGCGCCCCCTGGACGTGCTGAACCCTCTGCCGCCACCTCAGAGTGGGCGGCGCATCGCGTGACGGCAGCATGATGCCCGGCGGCGCGACGCCTGGCCCGTGGATTTGATTCGCCACAAAAAGGCTAATCTCATCCTTTTGACTGGAATTTATCTGGCTCCATGGCTATATAGGTAGGATGATCAACGGGACCGGGCAGAACAGGAAGCCGAAATGAAGAAAACCATCACGGCACGTTCTGTGCAGTTCTTTGCCCTGCTGCTGTCGATCCTGATGACGCTGGTTGTGGCATTGACCGGATGCGGCGGGGGCGGCGGCGGGGATGACGACGAACCTCCCGCCCCGACCTACACGCTCAGCATTAACAGCCCGACCAGCGGCGACACCGATCGCGACACGGTCCTGCTGGAGGGTGTCGCCTTTGTACCGGACGGCTCTAGCTGCCCATGGATCGTGGGCGTGCTGCCGGCGGGATACGACGTTAGGTGGACCAACAGCACGAACGGCACGAGTGGCGGCACCAGTTTCTATCTCGGCTGCCTGTTGCAGGTGCATGTGATCTGGGAGAGCTGGCCGATCCCCCTCGCCATGGGCGCCAACACGATCACGGTCACGGCCAGGGACGCGGCGGGGAATGTCGCCTCCGATACGATTGTGATCACCCGGGTGCCGGATGTGACTGCGCCGAGCGTGGTTTCCGTTTCCCCCGTCGACGGCGCGAGCAATGTGCCCGTCAATACCAGCGTGACCATCACATTCGATGAGGAACTCGATTCGGCGAGCGTCAGCGCGAGCACGATCACCCTTCGCGACAACGGCGGCAACCTGGTTCCCGCGTCGGTGAGCTACCTTGGCTATTCGCTCAGTGCCCGCCTCACCCCGACGAATCTGCTCGCCTACAGCACCGCCTACCACGCGACCGTGACAACGGGTGTCAGGGACAAGGCGGGGAATCCACTGGCGTCGCCTTATGTCTTCTCCTTCACCACCGGCGCGAACCCCGACGTCACGTCGCCCAGCGTGCAGTCGGTCGCCCCCGCGAGCGGAAGTTACTGTGCCTCGACCAGCGGTGCGGTGACGGCCACCTTCAGCGAGGAACTCGACCCGTCCACGGTAGAAGGCACCACCTTCACCCTGACTGGTCCCGGCAATCAGGCCGTATCCGGCACGGTGTCCTACCTCAACCTGGCCGGCGCCTTCACGCCCGATGCGGCCCTGCCCCTGTCGACGCCGTTTACTGCGACGCTGAAAACCGGAATCCGCGATCTGGCCGGCAATGCGCTCTCCTCGCCCTATTCGTGGAGCTTCACCACCGTCGCGTCCCAACTGGGCAGCTGGACACCAACCAGCCTGACGGGGGCGCCGTTCGCCCGTTCCTACCATGTCGCAGTTTGGACAGGCAGCGAAATGATCGTGTCGGGCGGCCTCGCCTGGGATTCCGACTTGAACAGGTTCGACTACACCACCCAGTACGGCCGTTACAACCCCGGGACCGGCATCTGGAGCGTTGCCAGCGGTGCGCCGGCGGGTACCTTCCAGAAGGCGGTCTGGACCGGTTCGCGCATGCTGGTCTTTGGCGGCTATCAGGAAGGCACGGCCCTGACGAGGGGCGCCGCCTACGATCCCGGGGCGGATGCGTGGTCGGCGCTTTCCACGGCCGGCCAGCCGAGCGCTCGATATGATCACACGGCGGTATGGACCGGCAGCGAGATGATCGTCTGGGGTGGCCGCATCGGCTCGGGCTCGATGACTGGTCTGGGAACCGGCGCCCGCTACAACCCTGCCACCGACACCTGGCAACCCGTGTCGATGATCGGCGCCCCGTCGCCGCGTTATGGGCACAGCGCCGTGTGGACGGGGTCGGAGATGATCGTCTGGGGCGGCGCCAACGTCTCGAGCATTTTGGGAGAGGGTGCACGCTACAATCCCGCGACCGATACCTGGACCCCCATCAGCATGACCGGCGCACCCTCGGCCCGGCTCGACCACATGGCCGTCTGGACGGGTGGCGAAATGATCGTGTGGGGCGGCTGGACGAACAGCGGCGGCATTTACAATCCGGCGAGCGATACCTGGCGCCCAACCGACGCGGCATGTGCTCCTTCGGCACGCTCCAAGGTGCCTGCCGCCTGGAGCGGATCGAGGATGATCCTGTGGGGCCCTGCCGACGGCTACGCTTTCGACCCGGTGGGGAACGTCTGGCAGCAGGTCTCGGCCGTTAACGCGCCTTCTTTACGCAACGGACACAGCATGGTCTGGGCGGGGGGCAAGGCGATCGTCTGGGGCGGAACGGACGGGGGCGTATTGAGGAGCGGCGGCATTCTCACGCCCTGAGGGGCCCCTGACACGGGCAAGCATTGAATGAGTTTCCCTTCACCGGCTGGGCCAGAGGATCGGGATGGACCCCACCACCACGCCTGCCGCGCATTTGACGAACAAGGAGTAAAAACATGATCAAGCGCCCGTCACCCATGCGGTTGCCCGTATTGGTTCCGTTCGTGGTGTTCCTGGCCGCCTGTGGGGGAGGCGGAGGGGATGACGTCATACCGCCTTTCTGGCTTGAAAACGGCATCGCCCTTGCCGACCTCAACAACGACGGCCTTTCCGACCTCGTTGTGGCAAGGACCTACATTTCCGGCCCTCCGCCGCATCCGGGATCTGTCGACGTCTACCTTCAAACACCGAGCCACACGTTCGGTGTGCCGGCAAGTTATCCCGTTGGCAGCGATCCCTGGAACCTGGCTGTCGGCGACGTCAATGGCGACGGCAAACCGGATATCGTGGTTGCCAACTCCAACTCCGGCGATGTCTCGATCCTTCTCCAGAATGCAAATGAAGCCGGCAGCTTCCTGCCGGCGCAGCCTGTCGCAACAGGCGGAACGCCGTATGCCGTGGCGATCAGCGACTTCAACGGTGACGACTACGCGGACCTCGCCGTGGCGCTTCAGAACACTGGCGGTGGTGCCGTCGTGCTGCTGCAGAACCCGGCGGCGCCCCTTTCCTTTCAGTCACCCATCACGCTGCTGAACGGCACGGGTGCGACATCGGTTGCTGCCGGGGATCTCAATCACGACGAACGGCCGGATATAGCCGTCAATGGCAGTACGGCCGTGGTCTTCTTCCAGGAGGCCACGGGCGGCACCTTTGGCCCGGCGGTGCCACTCGCCGCGGGGATCCGTCCCACTGCTGTCGCCATTGAAGACATCGACACCGACGGCTTCAATGATCTCGTGCTATCAAATGGCGGAAGCTCAACGGACGGCAGCGGGGCCTCGGTTTCCGTTCTGAAGCAGAATTCCGCCAGTCCAGGCAGTTTCTTCCCGGCCGAGAATCATCCCGTAGTGGACGGGGCCCAGCATCTGGCCGTCGGCCAGCTGCTGGGTACGTCAGCGCCCGACCTTGCGGTGATTTCCCTGGTTTACGCGTCTATGGAGGAGCCCTCGACCGTGAGCATCCTGGAAAATCAAGCCGCTGCGGGTTTCACGGTTCGACAGATCCTGGCCGGTCCGTTTGTAGGCAATTTCATTGCCATCGGCGATATCAATGCCGATGGCCTCCCGGATATCGTCGTCAACGACGGGCCCCAGGTTTACCTGCAGAATTCATCGGCCCCCGGAAGCTTCAATCCAGGCATTCCACTGCCCTGAACTTCGGTCATCGCGCTGCTTGAGCAAGCTGCTCAGCCGCGCGAAGTGCGAGACTACGTGCTCATTTTCATGGGGCCGCAGTGGCTCAGAATGATCCGATCCGCGGCGTTTGCGGATAGCCGGGACCGATTCCTGCGAAGGCTGGCCGGGCAATTCTGATGGCTGTTCTAATGTGCTGTCTGGCAGGGCCACTCACCCCGGCAGGGCGATTTTCTGGTCGGTGCTGAACTGGTAATCGCGGAACACGTGCTCCGCGCTCAGGACCTGATAGCTGCCGTCGTCGAGGCGCTTGCTGGTGTCCTTTAGGCGCCAGGTGGTCTGGCCGCAGGTCCAGATGTCGAAGTTGCGCATATGGGTGCACAGGCAGGTCTTGTCCTTGACCGAAATCTTCTTCGCAGTGGGGTGCAGCGCGACTTCGCGGTTGTAGGCGTCGATGTAGGAGCACTTGCCGTTGGCGTCGAGCAGGTAGCCGTAGGCTTCGCAGTTGGGGCGGATGCCTGCGCCGATGCCGGGGCTGCTCTTGATCATGCGCATCGGATAACCGGTCGGCGAAATGGTGTTGACCTCGATGTCGTCCTCGTTGGCCTTGAAGTATTCCTGCTTGACCTTGTCCGGCAGACCGCATTCCTGGGTGACGGTGAAGCGCGTCGCCACCTGCACAGCGGCCGCGCCCTGTTCGAGGAAGGCCGCGGCGTCGCTGCCGGTGAAAATGCCGCCGGCGGCGATCACCGGGATGTCGAGATGCTCGTTTTTCAGGTAGGTCAGCACCTCGCCCATGATGGTGGCGAGGTCGAATTGCGCCCAGTCCATGCCGAAACCGAGGTGGCCGCCGGCGAGCGGCCCTTCCACCACGATGAAGTCCGGCAGGCGGTTGAGCCGGGCGTTCTTGCGCAGGAACATCGCCAGCGCGCGCGGCGAGGAGACGATGATGCCGAGTTTGGCGTCGCGGAAGCGCGGGTGGTCCTCGATCAGGCCGAACGAGCCGAGGTGCAGGCCGGCGGAGAGCGTGATGCCGTCGATGCCGGCGTCGAGCGCGGCAGTCAGGCGCATGCGCAACGTCTCACGCGGCAGGTTCATGGTCAGCTTTTCCATGCAGTTTATGAAGATCATGCCGTCGCCGCGCTTGGCTTCCATGGTCTTGCCGACATGGTTGCGCGTGGCCTCTTCCAGCACCGCGAGGTTGAAGTGGACATCGGACTTGTCGCTGCTGGCGACGTTGGCCTTGTACTGCTTGAGCTTCTGGCTGACGAATTTGGTGTCGAAGCGGGTGTCGGACACGGTCTGCACCATGGCGTCGGAGATGTGGCCGATGCCGCCGAGGCGCGCGGCCTCGAGCGCCAGCTCGGCGGTCGAAATATCCACTCCCATGCCGCCGATGACGATCGGCACCAGTTCCTGTTTGCCGAAGCGCAGGCGGAAATCATCCACGCGTTTCATTCTGTTCCTTACGATATCTGTTGGCGGGCCTGACCGCTACCGATGGCAAGCTACCAGTCCACGATTGACTACCCATAGCGAATTGTACCCATACGCCGGCCCGATCGCATCGTGAAGGATCGTGCCCGCTGCGGGCGGGCCCGATGCCTTGCCGCAGGATCAGCGCACCAACCCGCCGTGGCTTATGAAGCGCCGCGTGGCCGACAACAGGTTCAGCCAAAGCAGCAGCGCCGACAGCGCCAGGATGGCCCCTGCCACCACCGCCAGCTGCGACAGCCACAGCGTCGCAGCGAGCAGCGCGCAGGCGACAAGATGCACCCTGAACTGGGCACGCATCGCGCGCTCGGTAATCATCTCCTTCATGGTGGGGATACTGCCCGCGCGCGCCTGCAACTGCGCCTGCAGGTGGAACCAGGCGAGGAAGGGCACGATCTTGTAAAGCATGCCGCTCACCACACTGACCGCGAAGCCACCAATGAACAGCACGCCCAGCAGCAGCGGGTAGGCGTCGCTGTCAGCCCAGGCCGGCCAGACCTGCGCCAGCAGCCAGACGGCCACGCAGGCGATGAGGCTCCCCATGCCGAGACGCCAGTAATCGAGCGTGACGTCCGGAAGCTTTCTGCGGCGCCTCGACTGCAGGCGCAGGGTGACATGGGCGAATAGCAGGATGCCGCCGGCAAGTGCGGCTTCGACCATGCGGGCGGCGATGTGCGGCAACAACGGGGCAGCCGAGTGAAACAGCAGCAGCGCGAACATCCCTCCCGCGAGCCAGCGGCTCAATCGCGGAGGATAAGGCGGAGTGATCTGGAACATCGGCACGACCTGGTAGGCGACGCCGATCACCAGCAGCAGCACCCAGCCAAGCAGGCCAAATGCGACGTGCGCGGCGATCGCCCCCTCCCCCGCGGGTGCCGCCCACCATTCGGCGCGCAGCAGCGCGAGCGCGAGTCCGAGCAGGAGGGTGACGGCGAGGCACGCCACGGCGAGCCGGATGCCGCTGACGGTGACGCCGGTCACGGCGCGCGCGAGGCTGAATGTCGCCGCCCCGAGAAAGACCAGGAAGCCGCCGCCGAGCAGGACGGCGGCGAGCCCGAACGCGACCGGCTCGGCGGTCAGGAAGCCGCTCATGAGGACGACGGATCCGAGGGTCAGCGTGACATGACTGAGCCAGGTGACGATTTTGGGGGCGGGCAGCGGCGAGCCCGCGACCACGGGAAGCATCTGCATCAGTGCCCCGATCATCACCATGGCAAGAAACCCGAGGGTGAGCGCATGGGTGAGGGCCAGCGCCTGGGGTGTCCAGCGCGAGGCCAGGGAATCGGGCGACACCATGATCAGGATGGCCGCCGCGAGGAGGAACAGGGGTGCGCTGAGAAAGAAGCGCAGCGGCAGCGAAAACGGCGGGGCCTGTTCGAAGGAAAGGCCGGCTTGCTGGCTCATGATTGGCGGGTGCTGGCTTCGCTGCCTACGGCGCCGCGTCGGCCTGACGGATCAGGATGACGTAACTGCCGTCGGCTTCCATCGTCGTGTCGTGGCGGTAGCCGCGCTCCGCCAGGAGGGGATAGAGCGGAAACGGTTCGCGATGCAGAAGCAGCCGGATCGACTGGCCTGGACGCAGCAGCGCCAGCGTTTGCAGGACCTTTTCCATCGGCTCCGGCGCTTCCAGCCCGCGGGCGTCGACGAGAATTGGGTCGGGTTGGGAGTGCATCGGGATCGCTAAGGCTTGATGGCTTCCATCGAATGGATCAGCTTGTCGCGATCGGCCGCCAGCACCTGGTCGGACATCGGATAGAGCATGTTCTCTTCCTTGAGGTTGTGCTGCTGCATCAGCATGTTGAGCGTTTCCGACAAGCCCAGATAGCCATCCTGATCGGAGTCGGCCACGGCCCGCGCCATGCCCTGGATGAGACCGTTCATCTGCTCGTGCTCCATGCGCATGACCTGGGTCGGCCCCATGGTCATGCCCGTGCGGTCTTCGAAGGCAGGAAACAGCACGTCTTCCTCCATCGCGAAGTGATGCGCCATCGCCGCCTGAAAGTGCTCGAACAGGCTGCGCGCGCTGTCCCAGCTCTTTTTCGCAACGGCTTCTTCGGCGGAAACGAACAAGTCGTCGCACGCGCGGTGGTCACTGCCCAGAAAATCCAGAATCATGCTCATGCCATGTCTCCGTCAACCCGCGCAATTGCGCCAAATTAAGTATATCAAGACATGCTAACCTCAAATTCGTCTTGACCTCTGCTCAACATGTTGTATGTTGATCTGGTAGCAAACACAAAATATTGACAAAAGAGGAGACGGTGATGGCCGAGGTGATGACAGACACAGTAGTGGCGACGTTGCCGCGCGAGGTGGTCAAGCGCGATGGCCGGCGGGCGGCATTCGATGCAGGGAAGATCCGGTCGGCGCTGCTGCGCGCCGGACAGGCCGCAGGCGAGTTCGGCGAAGCCGAAGCCGATCTGCTCACCGCCCAGGCGATGAAGGTCTTGATCCACAAATTCCGCAACGCGCCGCCGGACATCGAGCGCATCCAGGACGTGGTCGAGCAGACCCTGATCGCCGCCAACCACCTCGCCACCGCGCGCGCCTACATCGTCTACCGCGAGACCCACAAGAAGCTGCGCGAGGACCGCAAGACCGTGGTCGACGTCGAAGCCTCGATCAACGAATACCTGTCGCGCCAGGACTGGCGGGTAAACGCCAACGCCAACCAGGGCTATTCGCTCGGCGGGCTGATCCTCAATGTGTCGGGCAAGGTGGTGGCCAACTACTGGCTCAACCACGTCTACCCGCCCGAACTCGGCGAAGCACACCGCGACGGCTCGATCCACGTCCACGACCTCGACATGCTGGCGGGCTACTGCGCCGGCTGGTCGCTGCGCACCCTGCTGCACGAAGGCCTCAACGGCGTGCCGGGCAAGGTCGAGGCGGGGCCGCCGAAGCACATGTCCTCTGCGGTCGGCCAGATCGTCAACTTCCTCGGCACGCTGCAGAACGAATGGGCCGGCGCGCAGGCGTTCTCGTCGTTCGACACCTACATGGCGCCGTTCATCCGCAACGACGCGATGAGCTACGAAGCGGTCAAGCAGTGCATCCAGGAACTGATCTACAACCTCAACGTACCGTCGCGCTGGGGCACGCAGACGCCGTTCACCAACCTCACCTTCGACTGGACCTGCCCCGAGGATCTGCGCGAACAGGTGCCGGTGATCGGCGGCAAGGAGATGGCCTTCACCTACGGCGACCTGCAGGCCGAGATGGACATGATCAACCGCGCGTACATCGAGGTGATGACCACCGGCGACGCCAAGGGGCGGGTCTTCACCTTCCCCATTCCCACCTACAACATGACGCCGGATTTCCCCTGGGAGTCGGAAAACGCCGAGCGGCTGTTCGCCATGACCGCGCGCTACGGCCTGCCCTACTTCCAGAACTTCATCAATTCGGAGATGAAGCCGAACCACATCCGCTCGATGTGCTGCCGCCTGCAGCTCGATCTGCGCGAACTGTTGAAACGCGGCAACGGCCTGTTCGGCTCGGCCGAGCAGACCGGATCGGTCGGCGTGGTTACGGTCAACTGCGCGCGACTGGGCTACGAGTACCGGGGCGACGAGGCCGGCCTGCTGCGCCGGCTCGACGCGCTGCTCGACATGGCGAGGAACGGCCTCGAGATCAAGCGCAAGGAAATCCAGCGCCTGATGGACAACGGCCTCTTCCCCTACACCAAGCGCTATCTCGGCACGCTGCGCAATCACTTCTCGACCATCGGCGTCAACGGCGTCAACGAGATGATCCGCAACTTCAGCGGCGACGAACACGACATCACCAGCGAATGGGGCCACGCGTTCGCGCTGCGCCTGCTCGATCACATCCGCGCGCGTATCGCCGCCTTCCAGGAAGAAACCGGCCACATGTACAACCTCGAAGCCACGCCGGCCGAGGGCACCACCTACCGCTTCGCCAAGGAAGATGCCAAGCGCTATGCCGACATCCTGCAGGCAGGCACCGCGGATGCGCCCTACTACACCAACTCCTCGCAGCTGCCGGTGGGCTTTACCGACGACGCCTTCGAAGCACTGGAACGGCAGGACGACCTGCAGCGCAAGTACACCGGCGGCACCGTGCTGCACCTCTACATGTCGGAGCACATCTCGTCGGCCGAAGCCTGCAAGAAACTGGTGAAAAGGGCGCTGACGAGTTTCCGCCTACCCTACATCACCATCACGCCGACCTTTTCCATTTGCCCGAAACATGGCTACCTCGCCGGCGAGCACGAGTTCTGTCCCAAGTGCGACGAGGAAGCCATGTTCCGCAAACGTGCTGTTGCCGCATAAATCAAAAGGAGACCGACATGAACGACATGAGTGTTTTGACCCAAACCCAGCCCACCATCACATTGAAGGATGAGGAGCGTACCCGCTGCGAAGTGTGGACCCGCGTGATGGGCTACCACCGCCCGGTGACGAGCTTCAACAAGGGCAAGAAGAGCGAGCACCGCGAGCGGCAATTCTTCGTCGAGGGTCGTTGTCGGCAGGACTAAGTTCAGTGACCTCCCCTCCCTTGGGGGGGATCCTGCTTGATCAGCACCCATCCAGGACCCCCACCGTGCTTCACGTCGGCGGCCTGACGCCGCTTTCCACCACCGACTGGCCGGGCATGCTGGCCGCGGTGGTGTTCTGCCAGGGCTGCCCGTGGCGCTGCGGCTACTGCCACAATCCCGACCTGATCCCCCCACGCAGCGACCGGGAAATCCCCTGGGACGAGGTGATGGCCTTCCTTCTCAGGCGCCGGGGTCTGCTCGACGGCGTGGTGTTTTCCGGCGGGGAGCCGACGCTGCAGCGCGGTTTGCCGGAGGCGATGCGCGAAGTGCGCGCGCTGGGCTTCGGCGTGGGGTTGCACAGCGGCGGCGCCTATCCTGACAAACTGGCGGCAGTCCTGCCGCTGGTCGACTGGGTAGGGTTGGACGTCAAGGCACCGTTCGCCGATTACCCGCGCATCACCGGCATTCCGGGCAGCGGAGACCCTGCCCGTGAAAGTCTGGAATGCGTGCTGGCGGCAGGGGTAGCCCATGAAATCCGCACCACCGTGCACCCGACCCTGCTGGCCGACGCCGAAGTCGAGAACCTCGCCCGTGAACTGTCAGCGCGCGGCGTGAAACACTATGTCCTCCAGCCATTCCGAAGCCAGGGCTGCCGCGATGAGGGCTTATGCCACAGCGCAGCGCGTCAGCGTCCGCTGGCCGAACTGCAGACGAAAGTGGCAGCGCTGTTCGGCGAGGGGTGAATCAAACCGCCACCGGCGCCTTGATCGCCGGATGCGGGTCGTAGCCTTCCAGGGTGAAGTCCTCGAATTTGAAATCGAAGATCGACTGCACCGCCGGATTGAGCTTCATGTGCGGCAGGCTGCGCGGCGTGCGCGACAGCTGCTCGCGCGCCTGGTCGAGGTGGTTGAGATAGAGGTGGGCGTCGCCCAGGGTGTGGATGAAGTCGCCGGGCCTGAGGCCGGTCACCTGCGCCATCATCAGCGTCAGCAGCGCGTACGAGGCGATGTTGAACGGCACGCCGAGGAAGATGTCGGCGCTGCGCTGATACAGCTGGCAGGAGAGCCTGCCGTCGGCGACATAGAACTGGAAGAAGGCGTGGCACGGCGCCAGCGCCATCCTGTCCAGATCCGCCACGTTCCACGCCGAGACGATGATGCGGCGCGAATCCGGGTTGCTCCTGAGCGTCTTCACCACCTCGCTGATCTGGTCGATGGACCCGCCGTCGGGGGTAGGCCAACTGCGCCACTGGTGGCCGTAGACCGGGCCGAGGTTGCCGTTCTCGTCGGCCCATTCGTCCCAGATGCTGACGCCGTTTTCCTTCAGGTAGCGGATGTTGGTGTCGCCCTGGAGGAACCACAGCAGTTCGTGGATGATGGAGCGCAGGTGGCACTTCTTGGTGGTGACGAGCGGGAAGCCTGCGGCGAGGTCATAGCGCATCTGCCAGCCGAATACCGACAGCGTACCGGTACCGGTGCGGTCGGCTTTCCGGGTGCCGTGTTCGAGCACATGGCGCATCAGGTCAAGATAGGGTTTCATGGTGAGGATGGCGCAGCCTGGACCGCGCCATTATCGCTCAGAACCTCATCGTAAAATCCGGCCAGATGGGTCGCCGGCGAGTGGCCGTAGACATCCGCGAAGGCGATGACGAAATCGGCGTTGTTCTGCAGCGCCAGCACCAGTGTGCGAAATCGTGCCTCGTCCTGGTCGCGCAGCCAGCGCACCAGCAGCATGGACTGCCGATAGAAGGAATGGATGTCGAGATTGTAGGCGGCGGCGCGATGGCGTTTGTCAGGCGTGTCGCGGGAGTCGAGGTTGACCCGCCGGCCCTCGCGGATCGCCGTCCGGACCAGCTCGTCGCTGGCGTACTCGGCACCGCCGCCCTCGGCGGCCAGCGACGCCCAGCCCTCGTGAAACCAGACCGGCAGGCTGCTGTGGTAGTGGCCGATGCGCTGCCCCAGATGCAGGTGCGCGAGTTCGTGCGCCAGCAGGGCACCGAGGCGGTGCTTCTCCTTGCCGTCCAGATTGGGCGAGAGAAACAGGCGGTTGTCCGGCACCACCGCGGCGGACAGGCGCGGCGTCAGCACATGACGCCTGAAGCAGGCCGCGGTGCCGCAGACGTAGACCCGCGGCGGCCGCAAAAACGGCAGGTAGTGTGCGGCCTCGACCCGGTCGATGGCCTCGGGCAGCGCCTGCGACACGCGCTCGCCGTATTCCTCGAAGCCTGGCTCGATCCATACCCGCGTATCGCTGGCCAGCGGCGTGAAGCCCTGGACCGGCTGCAGGGCCCGCGGATGGCTGACGGTGAGGGCGCATCCGGACAGGGCCCAGGCGAGGAACAGCAGGAATCCGTAGCGCATGGTTTCAATCAAGCGCCAGCGTCTGCCAGCGCCCGTCGACCAGGCCCTGCAGCGGCTGGTAATGCTTCTTGTAGGCCATCTTGCGGCTTGCGCCGATCCAGTAGCCGAGGTAGAGGTAGGGCAGCTCCAGCCGCCGCGCCAACTCGATCTGCCACAGCACGCCGTAGGTGCCGAGGCTGTCTTTTTCGCGCGCCGGGTCGAAAAAGGTGTACACCGCGGACAGGCCGTCCTCGACCTGGTCGACCAGGCAGATCATCGCCAGCTCGTCGCCATCGCGGAACTCGACCAACATGCTGTCGACGTTCGACGACAGCAGGAACTGGATGTACTGGTCCGGGCCGTCGCGGTCCATTCCTCCGCCGGCGTGGCGGCTGCCGAGATAGCCGCGGTAGAGCGCGTAGTGCTCGTCCCTGAAATCCAGCGGCAGGAAGCGCGCCGCCAGATGCTGGTTGCGCCTCAGGCAGCGGCGCTGGGTCCGGCTCGGCGCGAAAGCCGGGACCTCCACCCGTACCGGCACGCAGGCCTGGCACTGCTCGCAATGCGGCCGGTAAGTGAACTGCCCGCTGCGGCGGAAGCCGGCGCGGATCAGCGCGCTGTAGGCCTGCGGATCGATCAGGTGGGTCGGCGTCGCCACTTGCGAGCGCGCGCGGCGATCGGGCAGGTAGCTGCAATCGTAATGCGCGGTCAGATAGAACTGGATGCGCTGAAAGGGCGGCTCGGTCGGATGCATTTAATCCGGGTCAAACGTCCAGGGTCCGGGATGGTGAGGCAAGTTTACCAATTCCTCCAGCCGCGAACAGAAGTCGCTGCGTGGGATCGGGCGGGCGCCCATGCTGGCCAGATGCGCGGTTTCCATCTGGCAGTCGATGAGACCGAACTGCCAGCGCTGAAGTTGCCGCGCCAGGGCGACCAGCGCCACTTTCGAGGCATCGGGCACGCGGCTGAACATCGATTCGCCGAAAAACACCCGGCCGATCGCCACGCCGTACAAGCCGCCGACCAGACTGTCGTCCTTCCAGGTCTCGATCGAGTGGGCGTAGCCGGCCTGGTGCAGGCGGGTGTAGGCGGCCAGCATCGGCGGTGAAATCCACGTGCCCGACTCCCCCCCGCGCGGCGCAGCGCACGCTGCCATGACCTCGGCAAAGCAGGTGTCCATGCGCAGTTCGAAGCCGCCGTTGCGGATGCGCTTGGCCAGCGAGCGGGTCACCCGGATTTCATCGGGAATCAGCACCATGCGCGGGTCGGGACTCCACCACAGGATGGGTTCGCCGGCGTTGAACCAGGGAAAAATACCGTGGCGGTAGGCATCGAGCAGGCGCCCCAGCGACAGGTCGCCGCCCATCGCCAGCAGGCCGTTGGGGTCGCGAAGCGCGGTGTCTACGGGGGGAAAGGACGAACTGTCCTGGCTGCGCGGATCCATCCGGGCATGGTAATCAATGCTCGCCGGCTTGCAATCCGCAAAAGGCTTATTTATGATATGAGCATCCTGATTACCGGTATGTAGAGTTGATTTGGAATCACGCCTGAGCGTTGCCTAACCCGTGCAGACGGGCGGCTTTGGCGCAGCGATGAAGGCGGATGGCATGGGACGAGGCGGCAGCTTTTATATAATGCCGGTCTTTCCCTTAACGAAGCTTTCGCGGGTTCCGCCTTGACGGCTCATCGCGCAGCGGCAGCTTCCACGCTTTCCAGAATGCTCCTACCCCTATCGACGTCAGCAAATCCCGGCCCGGCCATGCTGTCGCCGCAACTCAGCTTCCTCCTTTGGGGCGGCTCATGAGCAACTCTCCTGGACTCGTGAGCCCCCCTTCTTTTTTTTCCTGCTTTCATTGCGGCCTGCCGGTCCCGGATGGCGCGCACTACCCCATCCAGTACGAAGGGCACGAGGAGCAGGCCTGCTGCCGCGGCTGCCAGGCGGTGGCCCAGACCATCATCGACAGCGGCCAGGGCGCCTATTACACCCACCGCACCGCGCTGCCGGCGACGCCGCAGATCGCCGAGTCCGAACTGAAGAAGCTGGGCCTCTACGACCTGCCGGAAATCCAGGAAAGCTTCGTCCGGGTCGAGGCCGAGCACATCCGCGAGGCCGCGCTGATTCTCGAGAACATCGTCTGCGCCGCGTGCATCTGGCTCAACGAGCGCCATATCGCGCAACTACCCGGGGTGCTGTCGGTCGAGATCAACTATGCGACGCGGCGCGCCCGCGTGCGCTGGGACAACAGCCGCATCCAGCTCTCCGACATATTGAAGGCGGTGTCCGACATCGGCTACATCGCCCATCCCTTCGATCCCGGCCGCTCCGACGACATCTACCGGCGCGAGCGCAATACCGCGATCAAGCGGCTGGCCATCGCCGGCCTCGGCATGATGCAGGTGATGATGTACGCACTGCCGACCTACACCGCAACCGACATGACCGACGACATCCGGATGCTGATGAGCTGGGCGAGCCTGATTCTCACCATCCCGGTGGTGCTTTATTCGGCCTGGCCGTTCTTTCTCGGCGCCTGGCGCGACCTCAAGCGCAAGACTCCGGGGATGGACGTGCCGGTGGCGCTCGGTGTCGGCTCGGCCTTCGTCGCCAGCATCTACAGCACGTTTTCCGGCCACGGCGAGGTGTATTACGACTCGGTCACCATGTTCGTCTTCCTGCTGCTGACCGGGCGTTTTCTTGAGATGAACGCCCGCCGCCGCGCCGGGGCGGCGGTCGAGGAACTGGTCAAGCTGATTCCCGCGGCCACCACCCGCCTGCCTGACTACCCCGCCACTACCGAGGAAGAGGTGCCGGTGGTGCGCCTGAAGGTGGGCGACCACATTCTGGTGCGTCCGGGCGAAACCATTCCCGCCGACGGCGTGGTCGTCAGCGGCGACAGCGCGGTGAGCGAAGCCCTGCTCACCGGCGAATCGCTGCCGGTGTCGAAATCGGCCCACGCCCGGGTCATCGGCGGCAGCCTCAACCAGGCCAGTCCGCTGGTCATCCGCGTCGACAAGCTTGGCGCCGACACCCGCCTCGCCGCCATCGTCCGCCTGCTCGACCGGGCGCAAAGCGAGAAGCCGCGTATCGGCAAGATGGCCGACCGCGCCGCCGCCTGGTTCGTCGGCCTGCTCCTGGTCATCACCGCCCTCGTCGGCCTGGCCTGGTACCTTATCGACCCCTCGCGTGTGCTGTGGATCGTGGTATCGATCCTGGTTGTCACCTGCCCCTGCGCGCTCGGGCTCGCCACCCCCGCCGCGCTGACCACCGCAACCGGCCGCCTCACCCGGCTGGGCATGCTGACCACGCGCGGCCATGCGCTGGAGACCCTGGCGCGCATGACCGACCTGGTCTTCGACAAGACCGGCACCCTCACCCGCGGCCAGCTCAGCGTGCGGCAGGTCATCCCGGCGGCAGGCCATGACGCGGCGCGCGCGCGGGCAATCGCCGCCGCGCTGGAAGCCGGTTCCGAGCACCCCATCGCCCGCGCACTGCGAGAGGGCGCTGCCTCCGGCGTGAGCGTGGAACAGGTCAGGAACCAGCCCGGCCAGGGCGTCGAGGCGATGATCGGCGGCGTCCGCCATCGACTCGGCACGCCCGCCTTCGCCTCTGCCTGCTGCCGGACTGATCTCGTTCCGCCACCCAGCCCGGACGGCGAAAGCTGGGTGGTGCTGGCGAACGACGACGGCCTGATCGCCTGGTTCGGCCTCGCCGACAGCCCGCGCGCCGATGCGGCCCAAGCCCTGCGCGCGTTGGAACAGCAGGGAATCCGCCTGCACCTGCTGTCGGGCGACGGAGAAGCCGCCGTCGCCGCCACCGCGCGCCAGCTCGGCATCGGCGTGTGGCGCGCCAACGCCCTGCCCGAGGACAAGCTCGCCTACGTCAAGGCCCTGCAGGATGAGGGCCGGGTGGTCGGCATGGTCGGCGACGGCATCAACGATGCACCGGTTCTGGCGGCGGCGCAGGTATCGATCGCCATGGGCGAAGGCGCCGAGGTGGCGCAGGCGGCGGCGGACATGGTGATGCTGGGACAGCGCCTGGCCATCCTCGCCGACGGCGTGGCGCTGGCGCGCAAGACCCACCGCATCATCCGCCAGAACCTCGGCTGGGCGTTGGGCTACAACCTGATCGCCATACCCGCCGCCGCGCTCGGCCACGTCACCCCGTGGATGGCAGGGATCGGCATGTCGGCCAGCTCCCTGCTGGTGGTGCTGAACGCCCTCAGGCTTGCCGACTTTAAGGGCGAAAACCCGCTTCCGCAACCCGCCGTTCCGCAAAGAAAGCCTGCCTGATGGAAATCCTCTACCTGCTCATCCCGCTGAGCCTGGTGCTGGTCGGCGTCATCGCCTGGATCATGATTTGGGCGGTTCGTGCCGGACAGTTCGAGGATCTCGAGGGCCCGGCCCAGAGCATCATCATGGACGACGACAATCCAGCGCCAGATGACAGCACGACGAAAAAAGAGCAATAAAGTTTCGTCTCGTTGCTACACGAAAACCACAACCAGTATTAATATGCGCCCTAAGCGGGGTGCGGCGGATTGACACACCTCGTTATAAGTGGATACATTTATCCGCATATACGAATAGCATCAGATTATTCGTATGTGCTAATCAATCAAGTCATCAACACGGGAGATGTGTATGGAAGCGACAACCTACAATTACAAGGTCGTCCGCCAGTTCGCCATCATGACGGTGGTCTGGGGAATTGTCGGCATGCTGGTCGGGGTCATCCTGGCTGCACAGCTGATCTGGCCTGATCTGACATTCGGCCTTGAATGGCTGTCCTACGGTCGACTTCGACCGCTCCATACCAACGCGGTGATCTTCGCCTTCGGCGGTTCGGCGATGTTCGCGGTGTCCTACTACATCGTGCAGCGCACCTGCCAGGTGCGGCTGTGGGCCGAGAAGCTCGCGGCTTTCACCTTCTGGGGCTGGACCGCGGTGATCGTGCTGGCCGCCGTCACCCTGCCGCTGGGTCTCACCACCTCCAAGGAATACGCCGAGCTGGAATGGCCGATCGACCTGCTAATCACGGTGGTGTGGGTGTCCTACGCGCTGGTGTTCTTCGGCACCGTCATCAAGCGCAAGACCAAGCACATCTATGTGTCCAACTGGTTCTTCGGTGCCTACATCCTGGTGATCGCGATTCTGCATTTGGTCAACAGCGCCGAACTGCCGGTGACGATGACCAAGTCCTACTCGGCCTACGCCGGGGTGCAGGATGCGATGGTGCAGTGGTGGTACGGCCATAACGCGGTGGGCTTCTTCCTCACCACCGCCTTCCTCGGCATGATGTACTACTTCATTCCGAAGCAGGCTGGCCGTCCGATCTACTCCTACCGCCTGTCGGTCGTCCACTTCTGGTCGCTCAACTTCATCTACATGTGGGCCGGCCCGCATCACCTGCAGTACACCGCCCTGCCCGACTGGGCGCAGTCCCTCGGCATGGTGTTCTCGCTGATGCTGCTGGCACCTTCCTGGGGCGGCATGATGAACGGCATCATGACCCTGTCCGGCGCCTGGCACAAACTGCGTACCGACCCCATCCTGAAGTTCATGGTGACCGCGCTGTCGTTCTACGGCATGTCGACCTTCGAAGGCCCGATGATGTCGATCAAGACGGTCAACGCACTGAGCCACTACACCGAATGGACCATCGGCCACGTGCACTCCGGCGCGCTGGGCTGGGTGGCGATGATCACCATCGGCTCGATGTACTACCTGATCCCCCGCCTGTTCGGCCGCGAATCGATGTTCAGCACCAAGCTCATCGAATGGCATTTCTGGCTGTCGACCATCGGCGTGGTGCTGTATATCGCCTCGATGTGGATCGCCGGTGTGGCGCAGGGCCTGATGTGGCGCGCAGCCAACGCCGACGGCACGCTGACCTACAGCTTCGCCCAGGTGCTCAACACCATGTATCCGTTCTACGGCATCCGTCTGCTGGGTGGCGCGCTGTTCTTCGCCGGCATGCTGATGATGGCCTACAACGTCTGGAAAACGGTCCGCGCCGGACGCGTCGTCAATGACGCCCCGATCCCGCAAGCCGTCCACGCCTAAGGAGACCGCACATGATTTCGCATGAGAGCATTGAAAAGAACCTCGGTCTGCTGATCGTGCTGACCATCCTCATCGTCAGCGTTGGCGGCCTGGTGCAGATCGTACCGCTGTTCTTCCAGACCTCCACCACCACCCCGGTGGCGGGCTTGCAGCCATACACACCGCTGCAGCTGGCGGGTCGCGACATCTACATCCGCGAGGGCTGCGTCGGCTGCCATTCGCAGATGGTGCGTCCGTTCCGTGCCGAGACCGAGCGCTATGGTCATTACTCGGTGGCTGGGGAATACGTCTACGACCGTCCCTTCCTGTGGGGGTCCAAGCGCACCGGTCCCGACCTGCAGCGTCTGGGCGGGCGTTATTCTGACGCCTGGCACTATGCCCACCTGATGAACCCGCGCGACGTGGTGCCTGAATCCAACATGCCCGCCTATCCCTGGCTGGACCGCCCGCTCAAGGACGCTTCGATCCAGAAGAAGATGAGCACGCTGAACATCGTCGGCCACGGCTACAGCGATGAACAGATCGCCGGCGCCCCGGCCGAGCTGGAAGGCAAGACCGAGATGGAGGCGTTGATCGCCTATCTGCAGGTTTTGGGTACCCACGCCCCGAAGAACTGAGCGGGGATGGATAGCGGACTTATCAGCGGCATCGTGACGGCCGTCTTCATCGTGGTGTTCATCGGCATCGTCTGGTGGGCCTACAGCAAGGGCAACAAGCAGCGTTTCGAAGACGCCGGCAAGTTGCCCTTCGAAGACGACGACACGTCAGCCAAACAAGGAGACAAGCAATGAGTGATTTCACAAGCGGCTTCTGGCCGATCTACATCAGCGTCATCACCCTGGTGAGCATTATCGGCACCTGGATATTCCTCAAGTCGCAGACCACGCGCAAGCTCGCCCCCGGCGAGAAGGCCGAGCTCATGGAACATACCTGGGACGGTGACCTGCAGGACCTCAACAACCCGCTGCCGCGCTGGTGGCTGGGCCTGTTCTACGGCACCCTGATCTTCTCGCTGGCCTACCTCGCACTGTGGCCCGGCCTCGGCAATTTCAAGGGCATGTTGAACTGGACCTCGCTGGGCGAGTACGAGGCCGAAGTGCAGAAGGCCGAGGAGAAATTCAAGCCGATCTACGCCAAGTTCCAGCAGCAGGACATCCTTGCCGTGGCTGCGGATCCCGAGGCCCAGGCCATCGGCAAGAACCTCTACCTGACCTACTGTTCGCAGTGCCACGGTTCGGATGCGGCAGGTGCACGCGGCTTCCCCAACCTGACCGACAAGGACTGGCTGTATGGCGGCGATCCTGACACGATCAAGGCGTCCATCTCCGAAGGCCGCATGGCGATGATGCCGGCCCTTGGCGACGCACTTGGCCCGGATGGCACCAAAGCAGTGGCGCATTACGTGATGTCGCTCTCCGGGCGCGATCACGATGCCGCGCTGGCCGCTTCCGGCAAGACCAAGTTCGAGGAGAACTGCGCTGCCTGCCACATGCCCGACGGCACCGGCATGCAGGCCATGGGGGCGCCCAACCTGACCGACAAGGTCTGGCTCTACGGCGGCTCCGAGTCCGCCATCATCGAGAGCATCACCAAGGGCCGCAACGGCGTGATGCCCAGCATGGCGCAGACCATGGGCACGACCTCGAACAAGGATGCCAAGCTGCATCTGCTGACCGCCTATGTCTACGGACTGGGTGGTGGCCAGCCGCCGGCAGCGCCGGTAGTCGAAGCGCCTGCCGCTGAGGCTGCCGCAGCCGAGGCACCTGCTGCCGAAGCGCCCGCCGCTGACGCAGCTGCCGCCGCAGCCCCTGCCGCGGCGCCCGCCAAGCCCTGATCGGCCTTTCTGACCGGGCATCCGCCCGGTCAGTTTCCCGAGGCCTTACCTGCGACTGAGGACTCGGGAAACTTTGCGATAGACACCATGGCCACGGACAACAAAACTCCCCCCCCAGCGGGGTCCTCTGCCGAGGCACCCCTGGAGCAGCAGCTCTACGCCATCCGCGAGAAAATCCAGCCGCGCGCTGTGCATGGCGTGTTCAACAACTGGCGCATCGCGCTGGTGCTCATTACCCAGGCGGTCTATTACGGCCTGCCCTGGCTGCAGTGGGACAACCGCCAGGCGGTGCTGTTCGACCTGGCCGCGCGGAAGTTCTATATCTTCGGCCTGGTTTTCTGGCCGCAGGACTTCATCTATCTCACCGGCATCCTGGTGCTGTCTGCGCTCGCGCTGTTCCTGTTCACCGCGGTGGCCGGCCGGCTTTGGTGCGGCTACGCCTGCCCACAAACGGTCTACACGGAAGTTTTCATGTGGGTGGAAGACTGGATCGAAGGCGATCATCTGGCCCGCAAGAAGCTCGACAAATCACCGTGGAACGCCACCAAGCTCCGCAAACGCGGCCTCAAGCATTTCATCTGGCTGCTCATCGCGCTGTGGACCGGCTTCACCTTCGTCGGCTATTTCACCCCGATCCAGACCCTGGCCGCCGAAATCGCCAGCTTCGGCCTCGGCCCGTGGGAAACCTTCTGGATCCTGTTCTACGGTTTCGCCACCTGGGGCAACGCCGGTTTCATGCGCGAGCAGGTGTGCAAGTACATGTGCCCCTATGCCCGCTTCCAGAGCGTCATGTTCGACTCGGACACCCTCACGGTGACCTATGACAACTCCATCGGCGAACCGCGAGGGCCGCGTGGCAAGAAGGTCGACTACAAGGCGGCCGGTCTCGGCACCTGCGTCGACTGCGGCGTCTGCGTCCAGGTCTGCCCCACCGGCATCGACATCCGCAACGGTCTGCAATACGAATGCATCGGCTGCGCCGCCTGCATCGACGGCTGCGACCAGATCATGGACAAGATGGGCTATCCGCGCGGATTGATCCGCTACACGACCGAGAACGTGGTTAAGGGCAAATATCCGGACAGCGGCATCCTGCGTCACGTGCTGCGCCCGCGCACCCTGATCTACACCGCGTTGATGGTGGTGATCAGCGGCGCGTTCGTCTACAGCCTGGCGACACGTGTGCCGCTGCGCGTCGACGTGGTGCGTGACCGCGTGGCGCTGTCGAAGGAAACCGACGAAGGCATGATCGAGAACGTCTACCGTCTGCAGCTCATCAACAAGGACAACCAGGCTCACCAGTACACGTTGAACGCGGCAGGCATTCCGGGGCTGCGGATCATGACGTCCACCCTGCCGGTCAAGGCGCGCGAGCTGGAGACACTCGAGATTCCGGTCAGCCTGATCGCCGACCCAGTCGATCTCAAGGGACGCTCGATCGAAGTGACGTTCACCGTGCAGTCGGTCGACGACCCGGGCATCAGGCAGGAAGTCAAAACCAAGTTCTTCAACAGGTGAACCCCTTGCCCAGCGCCCTGAACCCTCCCCACAGCCGCCCCTGGTACCGCGAACCCTGGCCCTGGTTCCTCATCAGCCTGCCGGCTGCGGCGGTGATCGCCGGGCTTGTCACCGTGTGGATTGCCTACCGCAGTGCCGATGGCTTGGTGGTCGGCGACTATTACAAGGCCGGACTCGCCATCAACCAGACCCTGGAACGCGACGAGATGGCACGCAGGCTGGACTTGAGCGCCAGCCTCAAACTGAGCGACACAAACCTGCAGCTCGAGCTTGCCGGCCGTCTCGAGCAGATGCCTTCCAGCCTGAAGGTGCATCTGGCCCACCCGACCCGCCAGGGAGCAGACCAGGTCGTGGATCTGGCGCATGCCGGCGACGGCCACTATCGCGGAGCGTTGTCCTCCGCGCTATCCGACGGCAAATGGCTGATTCAGCTTGAAAACCCGGAATCGAGCTGGAGACTGAATGGCGTGCTGCATACTCCGATGACAGAAGCGGCGGTGCTGCGGTTTGCCGGGGCGACGGAATGATTCACGTCGCGTGTTTTTTCTTGACTCAATCAGAGGGAGACTGAAATGGACGTCGTAATGGATTTGCTGTTTACCAACCCGATCGGTATTTTGAGCCTGTTCACCATCCTCTTCATTATTGGCATGGCGATTTATCTGGTGGGGTGGTTCAAGCGCAAGATGAACAGCCCGGAAGAATGACCTCAAGTCCTGCCGGACAGAGCGACGGCACGGAGTGCGCCTCCGTCATCGCACGCATCCTCCGCGAGGGGGAAGGTGCCTGAAGATGCGCCGGGCACGCCCATAACGATTAACGAGGAGTTCGCCATGATGCAGCGACTGATTCATATCCTTTGGCCGTCGTTCCTCATCGCCGGGATCGCGGACATCATCTTCACCACCGTGTTCGATCCGCTGGAGATCCTGTACCGCGGCGAGCCGTTGATCGAACATCGCATCGCGGCCTATACCATCGGGTTTTTCTTTTTCTGGCTGATCTGCATCGGCTCGAGCGCCATGACCTGCTATTTCCAGCGCGGCGCCGACGAGATCAACCGCTGCCCGCTGCCTCCGCCGAAAAGGCCCGAGGGTTGTCCCAAACGCGGTGACGACGGTGGCTGCTGTTAGGCGAAATGCCTGGCATAGGGAGAGAGAGTGAAATGGACGTCGTTCTGAACTTGTTGTTCACCCATCCGATCGGCCTGCTGAGCCTGTTCACCATTCTTTTCATCATCGGCATGAGCGTTTTCTTCTCGGTCTGGTTCCGGAAGAAGATGAATGATCCGAACGAGTGAAACAGGGCGCCTATCCGCCCGGGCAGTGAGACTCCGACGTCCGCAGTAAACCGAGGACTTCTGCCTGGCAGGCCTCAAGCGGTTCTGGAATAACGCGGCTTGTCGCTGGCCTCTTGCTTGAGGTAGCGGTCGAAACACATGCCGATATTGCGCAGGAACAGCCGCCCCATCGGGGTGACGCTGATCCGCGCGGCACTTGCTTCCACCAGGCCATCCGCCGCCAGCGGCTGCAGTTCCCCCAGCGCATCGGCAAAGTATTCTGCAAAATCAATTTCCCACTTGGCGCCAAACGCCATCGGATCGAGTTCCAGGTCGCACATCAGCTGGGTGATCGCCTCGCGGCGGATCTGGTCATCGCGATTCAGCCGCAGGCCGCGCTCCACCGCCAGACCGGTTGCACTGACGCGTTCCTGATAGCGCTTGAGGTTCTTCTCGTTCTGCATGTACACCGTTTCGGTCTGGCTGATGCTCGACACGCCGAACGCCAGGATGTCGCAGTCCTTGTGCGTGGTGTAACCCTGGAAATTGCGCCACAGGGTCTTGTTCTGCTGCGCCCGCACCATCTCGTCGTCGGGCTTGGCGAAATGATCCATGCCGATATTGACGTAGCCCGCCGCGCCCAGCTTGTCGTGGACCGTCTGCTGCAAGTCCAGGCGCGTGGCGAAACTTGGCAGATCCGGTTCGTTGATCAGACGCTGGTGCTTCTTCAGCCAGGGAACATGCGCGTAGGCAAAAACCGCCAGACGGTCGGGCGACCAGTCCACCACGCGATCCAGGGTTTTGCTGAAGGTCTCGACCGTCTGCTTCGGCAGGCCGACGATCAGGTCCATGTTGACGCTTGAGAATCCCAGATCGCGCGACCAGTCGTAAACCTGCTGGATCAGCGATTCGGGCTGGATGCGATTGACCGCCTCCTGCACGGCGGGATCCATATCCTGCACGCCGAACGAAAGCCGGTTGAAACCGCACTCACGCAGCGCTTCGAGGTGTGCGCGCGTCAGTTCGCGCGGATCGACCTCGCAGCCGATTTCCGCATCGGGCGCCAGAGTGAAAAAGCCACGGATCATCGCCATCAGGCGCCGCAGGTCATCGGGGTTGAGGTAGGTGGGTGTGCCGCCGCCCCAGTGCAGCTGGCGCACCGGTCGCCGGGTGTCGATCAGGGCCGCCGTGCGCGCCATCTCCTGTTCCAGATGCACGAGATAGGGCTGCGTCTTGCTGTAGTCCTGGGTCGCCACCATGTTGCAGCCGCAGTAATAGCAAAGCGAATCGCAAAACGGAACATGCACATAGAGTGAAAGCCCGCGCTCAGGATGCGGCGCGGTGGTCAGTTCCTCGATCCAGCTGGCCTCGTCGAAGCCGGTGTGGAAATACGGTGCGGTCGGATAGGAGGTGTAGCGCGGTCCAGGCTTGCTGTACTTTTCCAGCAGTTCGATCAGGCTCGACATGGCATTATCCGAAACAGGATTTATCTGTCTTTATATAACACGTCTGCCTGGGAGGGACAAGCCGGGCCCGGCAGCAAAAAACGCTCAGGGAAAGCCGGCGCGCCTGTCCGGCTACCGCCGCCGCAAGGGGCTTGTCCTGCGCGCGACGACACCCTCAAACTTCAGGTCATTACGGCACGCTCAGGCGGACCGCGGAAAAATCCTCATGAAACAGGGCCAGTTCGTCCCCCGAGGAAAACTGCCAGCCTTCCATGTGGCCGAAACTGGTGCTCGAACGGGGACCGAGTTCGACCTTGAAACGGCGCGCGGTGGACAGCGTCGGATTGCGCGCGGACAGCAGGACCGTGAGGTAGCGCTCACTGGTATTCTCGATCACCGCGACCATGCCCTTGCCGATCAGCGAGGAACGAAAGTCCACCACCACCGGCATCGCGGGCTTTCCCGACTGCGCGGACTGGAAACCGGCTTCACCCGGATCGGGCCGGGCCTTGAGCTGCTCGAGTTCGCGCTGGCTCGCGGTCAGCAGGTTGCGGGTTTCGGCGAGATAGCGCTCGGCCTGCTGCCGGGTTTCCACCTCCTTCGACAAACGGCGCTTGACGTCGTCAAGGTCGACGTTGAGCACGAAGGCATAAAGACCCAGCCCGCAAACCAGGACAAACAGCAGGACATTCAGGCCTATCGACACCCACCAGGCGAGAGGACGGCCGGCGGGCGCGGGAGTCGGTATCGGCTTCGACTCCATTGCCTAGCCGGTATTCCGCATGCCCGCGGCGATGGCGTTGATGGTGCGTTTGAGGGGCGTCAGCCATTTGTCATGCTCCTCTTCCCACACGCTTTCACTGCGGTAGCGCTTCAGCAGACGCACCTGGATGTGATTGATGGGGTCGAGGTATGGCCTGCGCCTCGAAATCGACAAGGACAGGGTCGGGTTGTCCTCCAGCAGGGTGTCGATCTGCGCGACCTGTTTGACGCCAGCCACGGTGAGCGCGAACTCGTCCGCAATCGCACGGTAGACCCCCATGGTGCTGGGATGGTCGCACAGGCGCGCGTACTCCTCGGCGATTTCCATGTCGGCCTTGGTCAGCGCCATCTGCACGTTGGACAGCAGCGCGCGGAAGAAGGGCCACGCGCGATACATCGCCTGCAGGTGCGCGAGGCCATCCGGCTCGCTGTCGATGAAACCCTTCAGCGCGCTGCCGATGCCGTACCAGGCGGGCAGCGTGTGGCGCGACTGCGCCCAGCCGAAGACCCACGGAATCGCGCGGATCGAACCCAGCGAGCGGTCGGCCTTCTTGCGGTGGGACGGGCGGCTGCCGATGTTGAGCGTGCCGATTTCGCTGACCGGCGTGCTCTCGTAGAAATAGTCGATGAAGCCCGGCATGCCGATCAACGCGCGGTAGGCCGTCTCGCCCGCTGCCGCGATGTCGCGCATGCGGTCGAGGTAGTCCTGCGGGTAGCGTACCTCGCTGTGCGCCAGCGCGGTGGCGCTGGCCTTCATGAGGCCGGTCACGCCCATGCCGATTTCGTAGTTGGCGGTTTCCGGGTTGCTGTACTTGTAATACAGCATCTCGCCCTGCTCGGTGAACTTGATCTCACCGTTGACGGTGCCGGGCGGCTGCGACAGGATCGCATCGTGGGTGGGGCCACCGCCGCGACCCACCGTGCCGCCGCGGCCGTGGAACAGGCGGCATTCGACACCGTGGGTCTGCGTCAGCGCGATGATGGATAGCTGCGCCTGGTAGAGGTTCCAGTTCGACGCCAGAATGCCGCCGTCCTTGCACGAATCCGAATAGCCGAGCATGACTTCCTGGCGGTTGCCGTTGGCTTCCACCAGCGCGCGGTACACCTTGTTGGAGAGCAACTGGTTGAGGATGGACTGGCTGCGCTGCAGGTCGTCGACCGTCTCGAACAGCGGCGCCACCAGGATGCGGCAGAACCAGTCGCGCCCCGTGTGGCCGCACAGGCCGACCAGGCGCGCCAGCAGCATCACCTCCATCACGTGAGATGCGCTGTGCGTCATCGAAATCACGTAGGTGCCGAACACCTCGTCACCCACTTCGGCCTGCAGCTTGGCCATGCGACGGAACACCGCGAGCGCCTCGCCCGCTTCGTCGTCGAGGGCGGCGTCATTGACCTCGATCGGGTCGATGTGGCCGATCCACGCCGCCAGGCGCTGCAGGCGCTCGTCCTCGCCGGCGGCCAGGTAATCGAAATCGGGGTCGATCTGTTGCAGCACCGCGGCGACGGTGCGCGTGTGCACGGTCGACTCCTGGCGGATGTCGAGTTGCAGCAGGTGAAAACCGAAACTTTCGACCAGCCGGATCAGCGCCTGCAGATCCTGCATGGCGACGATGCGGTCGCCATGGCTGATCAGCGAATCGCGCACCCGGTAGAGGTCGTCGAGGAAGGCCGCGGCATTCTCGTAGGCCAGGAGCGAAGTGAAGCTCGGCACGTCGGCCAGGCACTGGTGCACGTAGGACAGGTTGGCATCGAGCCGCGCCAGCATGATCGCCGCCATGCGGCGATACGGTTCGCGGCTGTAGATCTGCACCGCCGTGCCGCGGAACACCTGTTCGCCGTAGGCTTCTTCGTACTCGCCCAGCCGCTCGAGGAATGCGGCCGATGGGATGCACCAGTCGCTGCTGTGAGTGAGGGTCTGCCGCAGGTCCAGCAGCCGCGCGCGGTATTCCCGCAGCGCTTCCTGCATCTGGGTGTGCACCGTCCATTCGGTGACGTCCGCCGTCACGAACGGATTGCCGTCGCGGTCGCCGCCAATCCACGAACCGAAGCGGATGAAGCTCGGGACGCTGATCGATGCGGCACCGTCGGCATTGGTGCCGTAATGCTTGCGCAACGCCTTCTCGAGGAAATAATAGGCCTTCGGCACCGCTTCGAACAGGCTCTCGCGCACGTAGTACAGGCCGTTGTGAACCTCGTCGCGCACTTCCAGCTTGGCGGTGCGCAGCTCGTCGGTGCGCCACATCACCTGGATCTCGGCCGCCAGCTGCGCTTCCAGTTCGCGCTGGTCGTTCACCCCCAGGTTGGGGCTGTACAGCTGGTCGCAGATCACGAACACCCGGCGGATGCCTTCCATGACCGCGCGGCGGCGTGCTTCTGTCGGGTGCGCGGTGAACACCGGCGCATAATGCAGGCGGTTGACCATTTCCTGCAGCGTCCCCACCGACATGCCCTGGGCCTTGAGATCGGCCAGGGTACGGTCGAACGAGCCTTCCCACAGCGGCATGCCGTGCGACAGCATGCGACGGCGGTTGCGGTGGGCAAAACTTTCCTCCGCCACGTTGACCAGCTTGAAATAGCTCGAGAAAGCACGTACCACCAGTTCCACCTTGTCGGCGGGCATGGCGTCGATCAGCGCCATCAGTTCGGTGCGGCGCTGCTGGTCTTCCTGCTGATGCAGCTCGGCGAAGCCACGGCGCAGGGTTTCGACAGCCTCGAACACATCCTCGCCGGCGAATTCGAGCAGCACCTGGCCCAGCATCGTGCCCAGAAGCTTGACCTGCCCGCGCAGATCATCATCCATCAACAGTTTCTGCGGCGCGTTCATAGGCAAATGCAATCGTTGTCAGGCAAAGCGCAATATTTTCTCATAGCCACTGAGCTTCACCCAACCGCCCGGCGGGCATTGCGGAACATCCTCAGCCAGGGGCCCGCCTCACCCATGCCGTCGGGACGCCACGGCAGCTGGGCAGCGCGGAACATCCGTTCGGGATGCGGCATGAGGATGGTGAAACGGCCGTCCGCGGTCGTGTAGCCGGTCACCCCTGCGGGCGAACCGTTGGGATTGAGCGGGTAGGTCTCGGTCGGATTGCCGCGATGGTCGACATAGCGCAGCGCCGCAAGCGCCCGTCCGGCGTCGGAGGGATGGCGGAACTCCACCCGGCCCTCGCCGTGCGACACCGCGACCGGCATGCGCGACCCGGCCATGCCGGCAAAGAAAAGCGAGGGCGAATCCAGAACTTCCACCATCACGAAGCGCGCCTCGAACTGCTCGGACAGATTGCGTTCGAAGCGCGGCCAGGCTTCCGCACCCGGAATCAGGTCGTGCAGCTGGCTCATCATCTGGCAGCCATTGCATACCCCCAGGGCGAAGCTGTCGGCGCGCTGAAAGAACGCGGCGAACTGATCGCGTGCGCGCGGGTTGAAGAGGATGGACTTGGCCCAGCCGCCACCCGCACCCAGCACATCGCCGTAGCTGAACCCACCGCAAGCCGCCAGCCCGGAAAAATCGCCGAGACTGACCCGGCCGCCAAGGATATCGCTCATGTGGACGTCGACCGCATCGAAACCGGCGGCGTCGAACGCGGCAGCCATCTCCACCTGGCCATTGACCCCCTGCTCGCGCAGCACCGCCAGCCGCGGGCGCTTGCCGCTGGCGATGTAGGGGGCGGCAATGTCGTCGACGGCGTCGAAGCTCAGTTCGTAGTGCAGCCCCGGATCGGCCGCATCGGCATGGCGGGCGAATTCCTCCTCGGCACAGGCCGGGTTGTCGCGCAGCCTCGCCATTTCATAACTGGTGCGTGACCAGGCCGCCTGCAGGTCGATGCGCGCTTCGTCGAGGACCAGCCTGCCCTTGCGCACGACGCGTACGCGATCGAGATCATTGGTGTGCCCGATGACGAAAAACTCGCCCCGCAGTCCGGCATCGAAAAAGGCCTGCATCACCGCCCCGGTGTCGGTCTGACGAACCTGCAGCAGCGCACCGGCCTCCTCGTTGAAGAGGACGTTGAACATGCACGTTGAATAGCCCGGCTCGTCGGGTATTTCCGGCTCCGGCAGGCCCTCGTCCTCGACGTCCCGGCGGATACGCTCGAGGCACAACTCGTCGACCTCGAGATCGACGCCGCAATGACCGGCGAAAGCCATTTCGCAGACGCTGGCGAACATTCCGCCGTCGGAGCGGTCGTGATAGGCGAGCAGCTTGCCGGACGCGTTGAGCGCCTGAATGGTGTCGAAGAAGGCCGCCAGCGTCCCGGCGGCAGGCGCATCGGGACAGCGGTCGCCCACCTGCTTGTAAGCCTGGGCCAGGCTCGACCCGCCGAGCCGGTCGTGGCCCAGACCGAGGTCGATGAGAACGAGATCCGTCGCGCCGGCATCGGTGCGCAACTGCGGGGTCAGGTGCGCGGTGGCGTCCGGCGTGGTGGCGAAAGCGGAGATGACGAGCGAGACGGGCGAGGTCACGGCCTTCTGTTCGCCGTTCTCGCTCCACACCGTCTTCATGCTCATCGAGTCCTTGCCGACCGGGATGCTGATGCCCAGGGCCTGGCAATACCGCGACACCACGGCGACGGTATCGAACAGCGCGGCATCCTCGCCAGGATGGCCGGCCGGCGCCATCCAGTTGGCCGACAGCTTCACCTTGCCCAAGCCGTCGATCCGCGCCGCCGCCAGATTGGTGATCGCCTCGGCTACCGCCATGCGGCCCGACGCGGAAGCATCGATGAGCGCCAGCGGCGCCTTCTCGCCGATCGAGAAGGCCTCGCCCTGCAGGGTCTTGTAGCCCGCCAGGGTGATCGCGCAATCGGCCACCGGGACCTGCCACGGCCCCACGCACTGGTCGCGCGCGGTGAGGCCGCCGACGGTGCGGTCGCCGATCGAAATGAGGAACATCTTCGACGCCACTCCCGGCATGGCCAGCACGCGATAGACGGCGTCCCGGAGCTCGATTCCGCCAAGATCGATCGGCGCGGGCAGCGCCTGCTGGTGCACGACGTCACGCGTCATGCGCGGGGGCTTGCCGAGTATCACCTCGAGTTCGACATCCACCGGGCGGTTGTCGAAGTGGCTGTCGGTCACCAGCAGATGATGGTCGGCGGTCGCCTCGCCCAGCACCGCGAACGGGCAGCGCTCGCGCTCGCAGATGGCTCGGAACTCACCGATGCGATCCGGCGGAATCGCCAGCACGTAGCGCTCCTGCGCCTCGTTGCACCAGATCTCGCGCGGCGACATGCCAGACTCTTCGGACGGTGCAGCGCGCAACTCGAAGCGTCCGCCGCGTCCGCCGCCGTGCACCAGTTCGGGCAGGGCGTTCGACAGGCCGCCGGCGCCGACATCGTGGATCGACAGGATCGGATTGGCTTCGCCGAGCTGCCAGCAGCGGTCGATGACCTCCTGCGCACGCCGCTCCATTTCGGGGTTGCCGCGCTGCACCGAATCGAAGTCGAGATCGGCGGCATTGGCACCGGTCGCCATCGAGGACGCGGCGCCGCCGCCGAGGCCGATCAGCATGCCGGGGCCACCCAACTGAATCAGCAGGGTCCCGGCCGGCAGCATTTTCTTCTCCACATGGTCGGCGCGGATGCTGCCGACGCCGCCCGCCAGCATGATCGGCTTGTGATAGCCGCGGCGCTGACCGGCGACGGTTTCCTCGAAGGTGCGGAAGTAGCCGGCGAGGTTGGGGCGGCCGAATTCGTTGTTGAATGCCGCCGCGCCGATCGGCCCTTCGAGCATGATGGCGAGCGGCGAGACGATGCGGCCCGGGCGGCCGTAGACGTCCGTTTCCCAAGGCTGCTCGTAGCCCGGGATGTTGAGGTTGGAGACCGAAAATCCGCAAAGTCCGGCCTTGGGTTTGGAACCGATTCCGGTCGCCCCCTCGTCGCGGATTTCGCCGCCCGATCCGGTGGCCGCGCCCGGGAAGGGCGAAATCGCGGTCGGGTGGTTGTGCGTCTCGACCTTCATCAGGACGTGGGTAAGTTCGCTGCTGTAGGCGTAGCCGCCGCCGGCGCGCGGATAGAAGCGCTCGATGGTCGCGCCCTCGATCACCGAGGAATTGTCCGAGTACGCCACCACCGTGCCCTCGGGGTGGGCGGCGTGGGTGTCGCGGATCATGCCGAACAGGGACTTCTCGCGCGCGGTGCCGTCGATCACCCACGAGGCGTTGAAAATCTTGTGGCGGCAGTGCTCGGAATTGGCCTGCGCGAACATCATCAGCTCGACGTCGGTCGGGTTGCGCCCGATGCGGGTGAAGTTCTCGACCAGGTAATCCAGCTCGTCGTCGGACAGCGCGAGGCCAAGTTCGCGGTTGGCCGTCTCCAGCGCCAGGCGGCCACCCGCCATGACATCGACCGAGGTGAGCGGCCGCGGCGGCACGTGCCGGAACAGCGCCTCGGCGGACTCGAGCGAAGGCATCACGACTTCGGTCATGCGGTCGTGCAGCAGCGGCAGCAGATTTTCCATCGCGGCTTGTGGCAGTGCCGAGCCATCCGGATCGCGCACCCGGATCGCCACGCCGCGCTCGATGCGGCGCAGCTGGATCAGTCCGCTGTTGCGCAGGATTTCGGTCGCTTTCGACGACCACGGCGAAATCGTGCCCGGGCGCGGCGTCACCAGCAGCAACGCCTCGCCCGCCAGGGGTGCCTCGGCCGGCACGCCGTAATCCAGCGTCAGCGCCAGCTGCCGCTCGGCTGCCGCATCCAGGCCGGCGTCGAGCTCGAGAAAGTGCCAGTAGCGTGCGGCGAATTCACCCAGACTGATGCCGAGGCGGGTGGCCTCCTGGCGAATTTTCTCGACACGGAAAGGCGACAGTGCAAGGCTGCCGGGCAGGGAAACGAATGAGGACATGAGCGACTTTGCGAAGCGGGCAAAGACGCTATTTTAGCCGATAGGCGGGCCGCCCCGGCGCCTGTTCAGCGTGCCGTGCGGGCCTGATCCTGCCACTCCTTAAGGCAGTCGAGACCGCAGAAATAATGCACGTAGTCCTGCACGTCCGCGGTAAGAGCCGCGTCGGCCGGCACTTCCGTTAGGCACACCTCGCAGGTCACCATCCGGCAGGTTTCCTCGCTGGCGCAATCGACCACCTTGCCGCCGCCGGGATTAAGATGCTGGTCTGACATGGCCGCCTCCTTGCAAATCGGTGATGATGGACTGCATAGTAGACCAAGCTCATCCCGGCCAGGTTCACCGCCCATGCTGATCAATCCGCTTTCCCTCGTCTCGCCGCCGCTGTTCCTCGCGGCCGACATCCGCGCCATCGACCGGCACTGGGCGGAAGCCCATCCCGACCAATCGCTGATGGCAAGGGCGGGCGCCGCGGCCGCCGAACTGGCGCTCACTCTGGCGAGCGAATCGGGTGGCCCGATCCTGATCCTTGCCGGCCCCGGCAACAACGGCGGCGACGCCCTGGTCGCGGCGCGCCTGCTGGCGGCGCAGGGCATAAGCCTGGCCGTCGTCAGCCGCGCCGATCCCGCACGCCTGCCGCCCGATGCGGCACGCGCCTGGAAAGCCTGGCACCAAAGCGGCGGGACGGTTTTGGCGGACATCCCGACTGCGCCGCGATTCAGCCTCGTCATCGACGGCCTGTTCGGCGTCGGCCTTGTTCGCGATGTTGCGGGCGAGGAAGCGCGCTGGATCGAGCAGGCCAACGCCCTGCCCTGTCCGAGACTGGCGCTCGACGTTCCGAGCGGCCTCGACGGCGACAGCGGACGAATCCGCGGGGTCGCCCTGCGCGCCGACCACACCCTGACCTATCTCGGCCTCATACCCGGGCTTTTCACCGCCGACGGACCGGACTGTTGCGGCCAGCTGCATCTCGATCCCTTGGGCGTGGATCCGGCTACCCTGCCGCCCGTTTCGGGCTACGCCCTGACGCAGCTCGAACGCCGCCACACCTTGCCCGCGCGTGCCAGGAACAGCCACAAGGGCCAGTTCGGCCATGTCGGCATCATCGGCGGTGCGCCGGGTTGGGTCGGCGCCTGCCTCATCGCCGGTCGCGCGGCGCTGCAGCAGGGGGCGGGCCTGGTCACCCTGGGCGTGCTGGACGAACGCATCGTGGTCGATTACGGCGAGCCGCGTCTGATGTTCGCTGTGCCGGAAAATCTGCTGGATGCGCGTCTGGA
>Ga0209450_10000171_pt1 | contig 35234 bp, 28 predicted proteins | sample FrelakmetLWP11LW_FD_187149 | JGI IMG/M metagenome (GOLD analysis project Ga0209450, IMG submission 187149) | Freshwater lake sediment microbial communities from the University of Notre Dame, USA, for methane emissions studies - LWP11 LW (SPAdes)... | ecosystem: Environmental > Aquatic >...
GGCGGTGGCGCGCCTGGCGGGGATGTTCCGCCGCGAGAAGCGCGGGCAGGCCACGCGGCCGGGACTGGCGGCGGTGCGGGCACTCGCGCTGGGCTCGGCGTTGGCGTGGATCGCGCTGGTCGTCGCGCTCGGCCTCGCGACGGCCGGCATGCTGGCCGACCGCGCCGAGGTGATGTTCACCTTCCCCTCGCCGATGCTGCGGTTCGCCGTGTGGCTCGGCCTGCTGGCGGCGGCACTGGCGGCACTGGAAGTGCTGGCCCTGGTCGCGGTCTGGCGCGGCGGCTGGCGCGCCTGGCCGAAGGTCCGCTACACCGCCGGCGTGCTGCTGCTGGCCGCGGCCGCGGCGCTGCTGTGGCGCTGGAACCTGCTCTTGCCCACGGGCTGACCGGCCCGGCGGCCCGGCGGATGCAGGATCGCCGGCGTCCCCGGATCGGCGCCGGTCGCTGGGCGCCGGTCGCGGGCCCGGACCCGCGCGCGGTTCGCGCCGCGGCGTGCAGGGTGCGTCCGGGCGCGCGATGACCGGCCCGAAACGAGGCGTCCTGCACGCGCTCAGCGCAGGCCGCAGGTCTCGATGACCGCATCCTGCAGGGCGCGCCGGCGGTCGAAGCCCATCCGATTGCCCTCGCGGCGGTATGCGGCGTCGCGTGTCGCGCGCGCCTGCGCGCAGGCGTCGGGCGCCCCGCGCGGCGCCGCACCGGCGCCGCGCCCACCGCCCGTACTGCGGGCGGGCGTCGCCTTGCCGCCGAGGCTGGGCGCCAGCCGCTCGCGCGAGGCGCGCTCCCAGGCCGCGATGCGCGCGGCTTCCTCGCGCGCGGCGCGCCGCGCGCTGGGATCGGCAGCCGGCGCCTCCAGCGTGCGCACGCCCAGCGCGGTGGCGCCGGGTTCGCAGGGCCGGTCCTGGAACACCCGCGCGCCCTGCGCGTCGCGGCACAGGTGCACGTCGGCGGCCGCCGCCGGCGCCAGGCAGGGCAACAGGAACACCGGCAGCCAACGTCGAATGAGCGCATCCATGCGGTGAGGCCTCCACACGATCCGCGGGGGATCGCTGGCCATCATCCTGGCCCGACGCGCCGGGCGCGGCCAGCGGCTTTCGTCGCGTCGCCGTGTAGGAATTCTCCGACGTGCCGTGCCACCGGCACGGCGCTCAGGGCTGGAGTTCGAGCGAGAACGTGCGTGCGCTTTGCCCCGCCGCGCTGCCCGCGACGGTCGAGCCCCCGAGCAGCCAGAAGCGCCCGCCCACCGCGGCGCTGCCGACACCGTGCAGGGCCACCGGCATCTCGGGCGCGAAGCGCCACGCATCGGCGCCTGGTGCGAGCACCTCGACGCTGCGCTCCAGGCGCGCGCCGCCGGCGAGCAGTTCGCCGCCGGCGACCACCAGGTGGCCGTCGATCACCGCGGCGGCAAAGCCGCCGCGCGCGCGGTTGAGCGGTGGCCCGGCGCGCCAGCGCGCCAGCGTCGGGTCGTAGATCGCCACTGAGTTCGTCTCCGGCGCGCGGCCGCCGATCATCCAGATCTCGCCTTGCCAGGCCAGCACCTGCGAGTGGTCGCGCTGGCGCGCGCTGGCGGGCTCGACGCGTCCGGTGGCGCCGCTGCGCAGGTCGTAGACCTGCAGGCTGCCGTCCTCGTTGCCGACATAGGCGCGGCCGTGCAGCACTGCCGCGTGGCTGCCGAAGTTGAACGCCAGTTGCGGCAGGGCGCGCCACGAGCTGGCCGCCGCGTCGTAGCGGAAGCCGCCGTTGATCGCGTCGCCGTCCACCGGCTCGCCACCGGAGAAGTACACCGCGCCCTCGAAGGCGAACGCCGCGCCGTGGTGGCGCCCGGCCGGCAGGTCGGCCAGCCGCTCCCAGGCATCGCGCGCCACGTCGTAGCGCTTGTGGCCACGCAGGTCGCCGAAGCCGCCGAGCACGTGGATGTTGCCGTCGAGGACGGTGGCGGCGACTTCGGACTGCGCAGGTTGCGGCATCGGCGCGTGCTCGCGCCAGGTGCCGCGCGTGCGCTCGGCGAAGTCGTCGACGCAGGTGGTGCCCGCGGTGGCGGCGAGGCGCACGATCTCGCGCGTGGCCGCGCCGTAGCCGTCGCGGGTCGAGGCATAGGCGAGGCGCCCGGCGCCGCAGGTGCCGAAGTCGACCGTGATGCGCCCCCACGGCACGCGTTCGACCGCCGCTGCATCGAACGCAGCGCCAAATCGCGTGCCGCGGGTCTGGATCACGTCGACATCGAGCCGATCGCCGCTGCGCGTGCCGACGCCGTTGACCCAGGCCTGCCGGCCGTCCGGCGAAAACGTGAACCAGGTCAGCACCGAGCGGCCGCCATCGAGGTCCTCGATGAACCAGCCCTCGCCGCTGCGCGCGGGCACGAACCACGCCCCGCTGCGCGCCCGCAGGCCGCTGCGTGCGCGGGCGCCGGATGCGGTCAGCGCGCGCGGTGCGCGGCAGTCGAGCTGGTCGGGCACGGTGAGCCTGGCCAGCGCGCGTTCACCGCTGCCCCAGCCGGCGGGACCGCCCCAGCGCAACACCGCATTGGCGCAGTCGCGCAATTCCAGCGACAGCGTGCCCCAGGGTTCGTCGACCACCTGCGCCGGATCGAATGCGTCGCCGAAGCGCGCGCCGCGCGGGCGCAGCACGACCGGGAAGCGGATCGTGGCGCCGTCGAACACGCTGCCCTGGGCCACGATCCAGGCCTGCTCATCGGGCTCGCCGGCGGGCGGATAGGTGAACCACGCCGCCAGCACGCGCCCGTCGTCGAGCACCTGCACGACCAGGCCCTCGCCGCTGCGCGTCGGATCGAACCACAGCCCGCTGGCCTGCGCGGGCGCAGGGCCGAGCACGGCCTTGGCCGGCGCGGCGGGCGGCTTCTGGCGATGCGGTTCGCTGCAGGCGAGCGCCGCCGGCGCGTGCAGCGCGAACAGCAGCAGGGCGCAAAGCACGCGGGCAGGGACGCGCGGCGTAGGGGCGAGGGCCATCGCAGCTCCGGCATGGTCTACGACGTTCATCGTATTTCGGGCCGGGCGGCGGCGCAAGCGACCCGGCGCGAGCGCTCAGGGTGGATCGATCTCCGCCGCCAGTGCACGCCCCGACGCCCGCACCTCGACGATGAACAGCGCCAGGGCGAGGATCACGGTCAGCACCGCCGCGCCGAACAGCAGGACCGGCAGCGGCGCGCCGATCGCGCCGGACAGCGCGCCGACGAACAGGGCCAGGATCGCGCAGCAGGTCAGGAAGGCCGACAGCGTGGTCAGGCCGATCGCGCGGTTGACCACCTGCAGGCGGCGCCGCTGGTGCACCAGTTCGCCGCGGATGCGCGCGGCGTGCGGCGCGTCGGGCGCGGCGCGCAGTTCGGCGGCCGCGCCGCGCATGCGGTCGACCACCCGTGCCAGCCGGCCGGCGAACACGCTGAGCAGGATCGGCTGCCCGTTGAGCAGGAACACCGGCGCCACCGCGGACTGGATGATGCTGGCGATGCTGGTGCTGTCGGCGGCGAACAGGTTCAAGGCGCGTCTCCAAGGATCGAGTGCCGATGATCGGCCGTGGACGGCGGCGGCGCAACGCGGCTCGCCGGTCCGCGGACGCCGCCGATGCGCGATCGCGCGGCGGCCGTGCGTCCCCGCTATCCTCGCCGCGCCCGACCATGTCGCCCCGGCTCGATGAACGACGACACGCACCCGCTGTTCCCGCGCTGCACGACGCTGCTCGCCGACCCGCGACTGCACGCCGCGCTGCGACGCCAGTTGCCGGGGCATCAGGGTGAAGACGCAGCGCTGGCCGCGATCCACCCGCACGATCCGATGCTGCTGCACTCGCTGCAGCACCACGGCGACGCGGCGCTGGCGGTCAGCCAGTACTACGGCGTGGCGCTGCAGCAGCACCGCGCGGCGCTGCAGGTGATGGCGGCCTGCGGCGTCGCGCCCGGGCGCGCGCGCATCCTCGATTTCGCCTGCGGCTACGGGCGCTGGCTGCGGCTGCTGGTCGGCGCCGCGGGCGCGGCGCAGGTGGTGGCGGCCGACATCGACGTCGACGCGGTCGACTTCGTGCGGGCGCGGTTCGGCGTCGACGCGCGCGCCTCGCACGCCGATCCGGCGCGCTTCGATGCGCCGGAACGGTTCGACTTCATCTGGGTCGCGTCGCTGTTCTCGCACCTGCCGCACGCGCTGTTCATCGGCTGGCTGGCGCGCCTGCACGCGCTGCTGTCGCCCACCGGCGTGCTGTGCTTCAGCGTGCGCGACCGCGCCCTGCTGCCGGCCGGCGAAGCCGGCGACGGCCTGCGCTACGAGACGCGCAGCGAGAACCCGCGACTGGACCCCGCGATCTACGGCACGACCTACGCCGACGCGGACTATGTCGGCGACGCGCTGCGGCACGCTGGCGCCGGCGGGCCATGGCGCCGCCTGCCGCGCGCGCTGGCGATGGAGCAGGACCTTTACGTGGTCGCGCGCGACGCCGGGCACGACCTGTCCGCGCTGGACGGTTTCCGGCACGGGCCGTGGGGCTGGCTCGACCGCTGCACCTGGGAGGCCGGCGTGCTGCGCGTGCAGGGCTGGTCCGGCGCGCGCGGCGACAGGCCGGCGACGGCGATCGAGGTGCGCGTCGACGGCGGGCTCGAACGCCACGCCACCGGCGTGTCGCGCGACGACGTGGCCGCGGCGTTCGACGACCCGCGGCTGGCCGACTGCGGCTTCGATGCGCGGATCGCGACCGGGGCGGCGCCACCTGCGTGGCTGGAGATCGATGCGCTCGATGCGCACGGCGCGCGCACGCTGCTGTTCGCGGGCCCGCCACCGATGGCGAACGCCGCAGGCTGACGCCGCCGCAGGGTCAAGGCTCGAAGCCGTTGGCGTGGATCGCGTCGAACAGCCCGCCGGTGACGTTGAGCTGGACCGTGTTGTTGCCGAGGTTGGTGTCGTTGTTGGCCGAGGACACCACACCGGTGACGTTGAACGCGCCGAAGAAGCGGTCCATCGCCAGCACACAGCGGATCGAGGCGCCCACCGCCAGCGAGGCCACGGTCGCCGCCGGCGTGCAGGTCACGCTGACGTTGCGCGCGCTGGCCGGCACGTTGCTGAATCCGCACGACACGCTGCTGGCCACGTTGGGGCCGTTGTTGCTGCAGTTGAGCGAGGCGCCGGCGCGTCCGCTGGGCGGCGGTGGCGGCGGCAGCGGCTGCGCGGCGGCGAGGTCGGCGGTCACGCTGCCCGCGCCAGCGCCGACCAGGAGCGCCACGTAGGGATAGGTCCAGGGATCGAGGCCGTCGCCCTGGATGGCGCGGATCGGCGCGATCAGCCGATCGGATTCGAGGAAGCCCCCCATCGTGCGGTTCGCGACCAGCGGGATGTAGAACTCGTACGAGGCCTGGCTGCCCATCGGCCACAGCGGTGCATTGGCGTTCTGCGGGTCGCGGCGCGGGAACTGGAACGCGGTGCCGCCAGGCACCGACACGATCGGGAACGGCGTGCCCGTGGACGGCTGCGGGCAGCCGGTGATGCGCAGGCTGGCACCGAAACTCTGGTCGGTGATCACCTCATTGGTGAACTCGATGTAGTTCCCGCTGCCGTCCATCGCGCGGTAGAAGCAGTGCACCGGCGCGTTGACCGGGTCGACCAGCACGCTGGCACCCGCCGGCGGCACGAACTGCACCGCCATCAGCCGCCCGGCCGCGGGCGAGGCGATGCCGGCCATCGTGATCCGCGTGTAGAAGCCCTGCCCCACCGTTGGCTGCGGCGGGCTGGCGATGGTGGCCTGCGACAGGAAATAGCCGGTGCCGTTCGGGGTGAAGCCAGTCACGAAGTCGGTGGCCGGCGTGTGGACCAGCGGGCCGGCGAGCCATTGGACCTGCTGGGCGGCGACGGGCGCGGCGGCCAGCGCCAGCGCGAGCACGGGCACCAGGCGCGGCGGATGGCGACGCGGAGCGGACGGGGACATGGGCGGGACTCCAGTGGGCCTGATCACGCCAACGCAATGCCGTGCCGATCCCCGCAATCGCGGCGCATGCCCGCGCTGCGGTATCGTTGCGGCCCGCCGCGGTCCGCGGCGCCCCGCTCGATGCCGCGATGACCGACACCCTGCCTGACCGCCTCTGCGCCGACCCCAAGAGCAAGTTCCACGACGCCGACCTGATGGAGCGCGGCGTCGGCATCCGCTTCAATGGCGTCGAACGCCACGACGTGCACGAGTACTGCCTCAGCGAAGGCTGGATCAAGGTGCCGGCCGGCAAGGCGCTCGACCGTCGCGGCCAGCCGATCACCTTCACCCTGCGCGGCAAGGTGGAGGCGTGGATCAAGACGCCGGGCGGCGATCCGAGCTGAGCCGCGCCGCGTGCATGGCGCGCGCCATGCGACGCGCAATCGGGCGGCGGTGAATACGTATTCAAGTGGTTGTTGGCGCGGGCGCGCAGGCCTAGTCTCGGTCCGCGTCATTCGTGACTGCGGGTGCTGAGGGGCTACCGCGGAACCATCCGGCGAAACGCCGGCGATGACGTCGACCGCGGATCGGGGCGGCGGGGAGGCACTGCGATTCCTTCGCACCGCGCCGCACGGCGTGGCGGTCGCGCTCGCGCCCGCCGCACCGCCCATGCCCGGATCCGCCCCCTCGTCGCTTCGTCCGCACCTGCTCCATTTCGACTTGGGAGGATGTGATGAGCGAGCGTCTCGAAGTGTCCCCTGCGGCCCACCGTGGCCGTCTGGCCGCGATCGCCGGTGTGTTGCTGCTGTTCGGCGCCTGGGTGGCCGAAGCGCAGTCGATCCGGCCCGGCTTCAACCGCGACGTGATCTACCAGGTGTTCGTCGACCGCTTCTTCGACGGCAGCACGGCCAACAACTACGCCGGCGATCCGCTGTACGACGCGACGGGCAGCGACCTGCAGAAGTACCTCGGCGGCGACTTCCAGGGCCTGCAGGCGCAGGTGAACTACCTGCGCGACATGGGGGTGAGCGCGATCTGGATCACCTCGCCGCTGGACAACCGCAACCTGCTCGCGATCGGCGGCTCCACCGCGCCGTACCACGGCTACGAAATGCGCGACACCCTGTTGCCGGACGAGCACCTGACCACGTCGACGCGCAGCTGGACGCCGTTCACCAACTTCGTCAACGCAGCGCACGCCGCCGGCATCAAGGTGATCGTCGATTTCGCACCGAACCACTCCAACATCCGCGGCTCGGGCGAGAACGGCGCGCTGTATGCCAACGGCGTGCTGCAGGCGACCTATGCCAGCAACCCCGGAGGCTTCTTTCAGACCGGGCCGAATCTCTCCGGCGGGCAGTTCGATGCGCCCTACGAGACCCAGTACTACACGCTGTTCGACCTCGCCGACCTCAACCAGCAGAACGGCACGGTCGATGCGCTGCTCAAGGCGGCGATCGCCAACCTGCAGTCGAAGGGTGTCGACGGCTTCCGCATCGACGCCACCAAGCACGTCAACTGGGGCTGGCAGTACACGCTCGCCAACCACATCCAGACCGGCAAGCGCAGCATCGTGTTCGGCGAGTGGGTGGCCGACGACGCCGGCAACCCGCTGTACGGCGACTTCGTGAAGTTCAGCAATCGCAGCGGCATCGCGGCGCTCAACTTCCCGCTGTTCACCACCATCAACAGCGTGTTCGGCCAGGGCGGATCGTTCACCACGCTGGACGCGGTGGTCGGCCAGCAGCAGGTTGACTTCCGGTACCAGAACGACCTGGTCAACTTCGTCGACAACCACGACCGCAAGCGCTTCCTCACCGTCGACACCAGCGCCGATGACCGCAAGCACCTGCACGCCGCGCTTGCCTTCGTGATGACCGCGCGCGGCGTGCCGTGCATCTACTACGGCAGCGAGCAGTACCTCGAGGGTGGCGACGATCCCGACAACCGGCGGCGGATGCCGGGCTTCAGCCAGTCCACCACCGCGTACTCGCTGATCCGCAAGCTCTCGGACCTGCGCCGCGACAACGAAGCGCTGGCCTTCGGCACCACGCAGCAGCGCTGGATCAACAGCAACGTCTACGTCTACGAGCGCAAGTTCTTCGACAACGTGGTGGTGGTGGCGATCAACAAGGGGGGCGCGAGCCAGAACGTCACCGGGCTGCTCACCTCGCTGCCCGCCGGCACCTATGCCGACTATCTCGGCGGGCTGGTCTCGGGTCCGTCGCTGGTCTCCGGCGGCGCCTTCGCCGCCAACCCGGTGGTGCTGCCGGCCAACAGCATCGCCGTTTGGCAGCGCGATCCCACGGTGGCGACGGCGCAGTTGGGCATCGTCACGCCGACCGCGGCGCAACCGGGCGTCCAGGTGTCGATCGCCGGCCAGGGCTTCGGGGCCAGCACGGGGAGCGTCCGCTTCGGCAGCACGCCGGCCACGATCGTGAGCTGGAGCGATCGCGAGATCGTCGCCACGGTGCCGGCCGTCGCCCAGGGCACGCAGGCGCTGACCGTGCGCCGCGCGGGCAGCAGCGTGAACTCCAATGCCTTCGACTTCGACGTCTACCAGTCCAAGCTGGTGCCAGTGACGTTCACGGTGAACAACGCAGCGCCCACCAACCCGGGCGACCAGATCTACCTCACCGGAAACACGGTCGAACTGGGCAACTGGTCGACCACCCGCAGCGGCGCGGTCGGCGCGATGCTCACCACGGCCGGCACCTATCCCAACTGGTGGCTGACGGTCGCCGTGCCTGCCGGCCGCACGCTGCAGTTCAAGTTCATCCGCATCCGCGCCGACGGCACGGTGACCTGGGAGAACGGCGCCAACCACGTGGTCACCACGCCGACCTCGGGCGTCGGCAATGTCAACGTGAACTGGCAGTACTGAGGAGTGGCGGCGCGGCGGCGCAGGCCGCCGCGCCGCAGCACCGGTTCGACAGCCCGCCTGGGCTGCGGCATCCTGCACACCGCGCGCGCCACCGCACGCGAGCCGCCGCCCCGATGCCCGCGACCTGGATCGAACAACGCACGCTCGACGACCGCTTTCCGGTCCGCATCGCCATCGAGCAGGACGGCCGCGTGCTGTTCGCCTTCCGCGCCAAGGCCGCGTGGCCCGGTCCGGGCGCGCAGGTGTTCTGCCTGCGCGAGCGCGAGTTCGAGCCCGGCGAGCCGTTGGAGACCATCGAACGCGTGCCGGTGCGCCACCTCGCGCGGCTGGGCGCGAAGCTGTCGGTCACGCTCGACCGCGCGCAGCGCAAGCGCTGTGAGTTCCTGATCCTCACCAAGCCGTTGCGCGACGGCAGCGGCACCTACGAGCAGGTGTTCTTCCGCACCGAGGCCGCGGTGCGCGCGCACAGGAACGCCAAGCGCGCGGAACTGAGTCTGGCGCGCGAAGCCGTGCTCGACCTCGCCATCGACGCCGCCGAACGCTACCCGTGGTCGTTCCCGGGCGCCCGCGTGGTGCGCCGCAGGCTGCCGGTCGGCGACTACGCGCTGCTGCACGAAGACCGCGTGGTGGCGATCGCCGAGCGCAAGACGCTGGACAACCTGCTGCGCGACCTCTCGCAATGGAAGGGCCTGCAGCAGCACCTGGCGGAGCTGTCGGCCTGGCCGCACGCGGCGGTGGTGATCGAAGCGCAGTACGGCGACCTGGGCGATCCGGCGAAGATCGGCGCCTGGCCCGCCGCGCATCTGCTGCGCGTGGTGGCGGAGGCCAACGCGCTGTTCCCCAGGCTGCCGCTGGTGTTCGCCGGCAACCGCAAGCTCGCCAACGTCTGGACCCAGCGCTGGTTCGCCGCGGTGGCGGCGCGACTTACGCAGCCGGTGCCGGATGCGGTGCGGGAGTCCGTCGCGCGGTTCGAACCGGACCCCGGCGCGGCCGGGCTGGACGAGCGCATCCGCCTCGCCGCATTGCACGAACTGCCGGCGGCGTTCCCCGTGGCCGCGCTGCGGCGCCTGGTGCCGGACGCCGCGCCAGCGCGGATCAAGCGCGTGCTCGACCTGTTGCGTCGCGAGGGTCGCTTCGCGACGGAGGGCCATGGCCGGGGCGTGCGCTGGCTGCGCCGTGGGCCGGGGTGAGCGCGGTCCCGGCGTCAACCGACGCGGCATCTGCGCGTTGCGTGCGGTGACGTCCGTTCGGGCGGCCGGAGGACCGCGACGCCGATGACCGCTTCGTTCGCCCCCCAGAACCTGCTGTTGCTGGCCGCGACCCTTTCGTCGGCGAGTGCCTGGGCGCAGGCCCCCTGCCCCTTCGCCGCCACCCAGCAGCGCTTCACGCAACTGCTGCAGGCGCAGAACCTGCCCGGCGGCGCGCTGCTGATCGGTGATCGGCAGGGCATCCTGCTGGAGCGCTACTACGGCACCTACACCGCGCAGACCGTGGTGCCGATCGCATCGGGCAGCAAGCTGGTGTCGGGCGTTCGCATCCTGCAGTTGATCGACCAGGGCGTGATCGACGCCACCGCCCCGGTGTCGAGCGTGCTGCCGCAGTTCACTGGCGAAAAGGGCACGATGAACGTGCGGCAGATGTTCTCGCACACCGCGGGCTACGGCGACGACTCGGGGGATCCGCTGGTGTTCGACCGCACGATCACGCTGGCGCAGGCGGCGGACGAGATCGCCTGCTGCCGCCCGCTGCCCACGGGTTACACCGTTGGCGGGCAGTTTTCGTACGGCGGCGTGTCGATGCACATCGCCGGCCGCATGGCCGAGGTCGCCACCGGCAGCGACTGGCAGGCCGGCTGGCAGGCGCAGTTGGGCGCGCCGCTCAGCATCACCAGCATCGACTGGCAGGCGTTCGGGCCGACCACCAATTACTCGATCGCGGGCGGCGCGCGCAGCAGCCTGCGCGATGCGGGACGCTTGTTGCACCTGCTGGCCAACGACGGGCGCTCCAACAATCGCCGCCTGCTCTCGCTTGGCGCGGCCGATGTCCTGCTCGTCGACCGCGCGGCCGGGCTACCGGTGGCGAGCGCGCCGCCCAACGTGTCGGCGCCGGTGCGCTACGGCCTCGGCGCCTGGATCGACGGCCTCGGCGGTCCCGACCGCCCGCGCTTCGTGCACAGCCTCGGCGCCTTCGGCTTCATGCCGTGGGTCGACTTCGAACGGCGCGTGTTCGGCGTGTTCATGATCCGCGGTTTCGGCGCGATCAACAGTGCGGCGATCCCGGCCTACCGCGAGATGCTGGCCGCGATCGACGCCGAACTCGCGACCGGCACCTGCGGCTGGGAGCAGCGCTTCGACGAGGTGTTCGTCGACGATCTCGAGGCGCGTTGACGCGACCCGACCGGGATGTGGGAGCGGCGCGCGCGCCGCGAGCTTTTCGGACCCGCCTCACGCGCCATCGCGCTGCACGCAGCGCTCCTACAACCGCAGGCCCGGCGCCGCCGATGAACCCGCGCAGGCCCCCTGGCCTGTGGGCGTTGTGGGAGCGGCGCGTGCGCCGCGAGCCTTTCGAGCCTTGCGGCAAGTGCCATCGCGCTGCGTGCAGCGCTCCTACACCCGCTCGCACCGCCCGGGTGTCCAACAAGCGTGTGGACGCGTCGCGCGTCCGATCACGCCGCCGCGCGCGTCGCCTGCGGGTGGCGGAAGCGCGAAAGGAGGTTGTTCCACTGCTCGCGCGCGACCTTTTCGTGCTGCTCCTTGACGTGGCCATAGCCGCGGATGTGTTCGGGCACGGACGCGATCTCGGCCGCCAGCGCGACGTTTTCGCGCGTCAGGCCGGCGATCAGTTCCTCGACCGCCGCGACGTAGTCGGCGATCCACTGCCGCTCCATGCGCCGCTCGGCCGTGCGGCCGAACACGTCGAGCGCGCCGCCGCGCAGGAACTTCAACTTGGCGAGCACCCGGAACGCATGGCGGATCCACGGGCCGTACTCGGCCTTGGTCAGGTGGCCGTCGGCGTCCTTCTTCGCCAGCAGCGGCGGGGCGAGGTTGAAGTGCACCTTGTAGTCGCCGTCGAAGGTGCGCGCGATCTCGTCCCAGAACCCGGGCTGCGAATACAGGCGCGCGACCTCGTACTCGTCCTTGTAGGCCATCAGCTTGAAGGCGTAGCGGGCGACCGCCTCGGCGAGCTTCGTGCTGCCGGGGACCTTCGCCGATTCCGCGGCGCGCACCCTGGCCACCAGGTCGGCGTAGCGCCTGGCGTAGGCTGCGTCCTGGTAGTCGGTGAGGAAGGCGACGCGACGCGCGATGACCTCGTCCAGGCTGCGCGAGATCGCGCGGTCGTCGAGCACGGTGGCGTCGATCGTCTTCGGGTCGGCCTTGAGGCCTGCCGCGCGGCGCACGAAGTCGACGTCGTGCGCGGCGTAGCGGCCCCAGCCGAAGGCCTTCAGGTTCATCTGCACCGCGGCGCCGTTCAATTCGATCGCACGCTCGATCGCTTCCAGCGACACCGGCACCAGGCCCTTCTGCCAGGCGTAGCCGAGCATGAACAAATTGGTCGCGATCGAATCGCCGAGCAGCGCGGTGGCGAGATCGGTGGCCTCGATCATCTCCGGCGCGACGCCGCCCGAACCCTGCCGCACCGCCTCGATGATCTGTGCGGCGGGGAACTTGAGGTCGGCGTTGCGGGTGAAGGTGCCCGGCATCGCCTCGTAGGTGTTGAGCACCACCTTGGCGCGCCCGGCGCGGATCTTCGACAGCGCCCAGTAGTCGTTGACCACCACCATGTCGGCGCCGAGCACCAGGTCGGCCTCGCCGGCGGCGATGCGCACGGCGTGGATGTCCTTCGGCTCCTTCGCGATGCGCACGTGGGTGGTGACCGCACCGCCCTTCTGCGCGAGCCCGGTCTGGTCGAGCACGGAGGCGCCCTTGTGCTCGAGGTGCGCGGCCATGCCGAGCAGCGCGCCGATGGTCACCACGCCGGTGCCGCCGATGCCGGTGACGAGGATGTTGTACGGCTGGTCGAGCGCCGGCAGCACCGGCATCGGGAGTTTCGAGAAGTCCGCTTCGCCGCTGCCCTTGTTCTTGCGCAGCGCGCCGCCGTGGATGGTCACGAACGACGGGCAGAAGCCCTTCACGCAGGAGAAGTCCTTGTTGCAGGAACTCTGGTCGATCGCGCGCTTGCGGCCGAACTCGGTCTCCAGCGGCAGCACCGACACGCAGTTGGACTTGACCCCGCAGTCGCCGCAACCCTCGCAGACCAGCGAGTTGATCATGGTGCGCTTGGGCGGATCGACCATCAGCTTGCGCTTGCGGCGGCGGCGCTTCTCGGCGGCGCAGGTCTGGTCGTAGACCAGCACGCTCACGCCCGGCACCTCGCGCAGGCGCTTCTGCACCGCGTCGAGCTCGTCGCGGTGGCCGAACTCCACGCCGTCCGGGAACAGCTCGTGGCGCGACCACTTCTCCGGCTCGTCGCTGAGCACGATGATGGTCTTGACGCCTTCCGCGCGCACCTGGTGCGCGATGTCGGGCACGCTGAGCGTGCCGTCGACCGGCTGGCCACCGGTCATCGCCACCGCGTCGTTGTAGAGGATCTTGTAGGTGATGTTGACCTTGGCCGCGATCGCCTGCCGGATCGCCAGCGAGCCGGAGTGGAAGTAGGTGCCGTCGCCGAGATTCTGGAAGACGTGCTTTTCCTGGGTGAACGGCGCCTGCCCGCACCAGGTCGCGCCTTCGCCGCCCATCTGGGTGAAGGTGTCGGTGCGACGGTCCATCCAGGTGACCATGTAGTGGCAGCCGATGCCGCCGAGCGCGCGCGAGCCTTCCGGCACCACGGTCGAGGAGTTGTGCGGGCAGCCCGAGCAGTAGTGCGCGGGGCGCGCGAAATTGGCGCGCGGCAGCGCGAGTTCGGCTTCCTTGGCGTGGATGAAGGCGATGCGGTCGCGAATCGCCTCGCTGGTGAAGAAGCGCGCCAGGCGCTTGGCGATCACCAGCGCGATCATCGCCGGGGTGAGTTCGTGCGTGCTCGGAAGGATCCAGTTCCCTTCCTCGTCGAACTTGCCGACGATGCTGGGACGGCGCGCCTGGTCCCAGTTGTACATGTGCTCCTTCATCTGCGATTCGATGAAGGAGCGCTTCTCCTCGACCACGATGATGTCCTCGACGCCGCGCGCGAAGGCGCGGATGCCTTCCGGCTCCAGCGGCCAGGTCATACCGACCTTGTACACGCGGATGCCGATCTCTTCGCAGTCGCGGCGCGACAGGCCCAGGTCGTCGAGCGCCTGCAGCACGTCGAGGTAGCTCTTGCCGGTGGTGACGATGCCGAGTCGCGCCTTCGGCGAGTCGATCACGATCTTGTCGAGGTGGTTGGCGCGCGCGAAGGCGATCGCGGCGTGCATGGCGTACTTGTGCAGCCGCATCTCCTGGTCGAGCGGCGGGTCCGGCCAGCGGATGTTGAGCCCGCCGGGCGGCAGCTCGAAGTCCTCCGGCATTGCGATGCGCAACTGGTGCGGGTTGACGTTGACCGAGGCCGAGGACTCCACCGTTTCGGCGATGGTCTTGAAGCCGACCCAGCGCCCGGTGAAGCGGCTCATCGCCCAGCCGAGGATCCCCATGTCGAGGATGTCCTGCACGCCCGCCGGATTGAGCACCGGCATCATCGCCGAGACGAACTCCTGCTCGCTGCCGTGCGGCAGGGTCGACGAGCGGCTCGCGTGGTCGTCGCCGGCCAGCACCAGCACGCCGCCGTGGCGCGACGTGCCTGCGGCGTTGCCGTGCTTGAACGCGTCGCCGCAGCGGTCCACGCCCGGGCCCTTGCCGTACCACATGGAGAACACGCCGTCGTACTTCGCGCCGGGGAACAGGTTGGCCTGCTGCGAGCCCCACACCATGGTCGCGGCGAGGTCCTCGTTGAGGCCGGCGGTGAACTCGACGTTGTAGGCCTTGAGGTGCTTCTTCGCGCCCCACAGGGATTGATCGAGCCCGCCCAGCGGCGAGCCACGGTAGCCGGAGATGAACCCGCCGGTGTTCAGCCCCGCGGCCTTGTCGCGCAGCGCCTGCATGATCGGCAGGCGCACCAGGGCCTGGATGCCGCTCAGGTAGATGCGGCCTTCCTGTCGCGTGTACTTGTCCTCGAGCGTGTAGTTGCGGTCGACCTGGGGCTGGATGATGGCGGCCATGGCGCGGATTCCGTGCGACGGTTGCAGAAGGGGTGGATGCGCGGGGTTCAGGCCCCGCGCGCGGCGCGGCGCGCGGCCGCGGCGGCGCTGCGGCGCGGCGCCGGGTAGCGCGGTCGCGCCTCGGCGATGCGTGCCGGGTCGGTGAGCACCTCGACTCCGGCCTGGGCGCAGGCCGACAGCAGCTCGCGGTCCAGCGTCGCCAGCGGCAGGCCGCGCCGGCGCGCGCAGTCGAGATAGGCGTAGTCGTAGCTGGTCAGCCCCAACTCGAACGCCGCCACGGTGTAGTCGACCAGGCTCGGCTCGCCGGCGTCGTAGGCGATCGGGAACTGCGCGCCCTGCGAGACCAGGGCGCGGAACTGCGCCTCGTCGAGGCGGCCGCGGCGGCGTGCGGTCAGCGCGACGTTGGCGAACTCCACGCGCAGGATGCGCGGCGCGACCAGGGTCAGGGCCGGGCACTGCTCGCGCACGGCGGCGGCCAGCGGGCTTTGTTCGTCGGGCAGGAACACGCCGGCGACGATCGAGCAGTCGACCACGAAGGTCGTCGGCAGGCGCAGGGCGGCGGCCATCAGCGGCGGCCTTCCTTGCGCCACTCGAGGATCTCGTCGACCGTGGTGCGCGACAGGCCGGAGGTGGCGCGCGTCTCCTTGATCTCGTCGATCAGCGCGCGCAGGCGCGCCTGTTCGTCGACCGCGCGCACCGGCACCAGCCGCGCCACCGGCTCGCCGTGGCGGGTGATGGTGACTTCCTCGCCGCGCTCGACCATGTCGAGCAGCTCGGACAGCTTGGTCTTCGCCTCGAAGGCGCCGACGGTGGCCATGCCCAGCCCTCCAACTGGTTGACTAGTTGTCATGATAGCCGCGCCGCGTCGGCCCGGCCAGTGCGGCGCCGTTTTCGCTATCCTTCGCGGCCAATCGATCGATCAAGGACGATGCCATGCGCGCGACCCTCCCCCTCGCCCTGTGCCTGCTGGCCTTGGCCGCGCCGGCGGCCGCCGACGATGCCCACCGGCAGTTGCTGCAGCAGTCGATCGCGCTGGAACGCATCGCGACGACGCCGGGGCAGCGCGCGAGCGATGCGATCCCCGCGGCGTGGCGCACCCAGGGTCGCAGCATCGCCAGCGACGCCGACCCCGTGCTGGCCGCCAAGGCGCGGCGGCTCGGGGCGTGGGCGGAAGCGCTTGCCAGTTCTCCTGGACCCGGCGCGCTGTCCGCGCCGCGTCCGGCGCCCGAAATGATGCAACTCTCCGGCGCCGCCGGCCGGTCCTGCGCGGCCGCGATCCCGCTGCCGGAAGGCCGCGCGCTGCGCGTGCGGGCCACGCCGGGCGAGGCGCTCTGGTTCCGCGTCGACGCCGGCGACGCACGTGCGCTCAACGTGGCCACCCACGGTTCGACGGTCGATCCGGCGCTGTCCGCATTCGAGGACTGCCGCGTCCTCGATCGCGCCCCGGCCAGCGCCAGCGACGACAACCTCGGCCTGCAGGCGGAGCTCACGCTGCTGCCGCGCAAACAGACGTTCTGGTTCGTGCGCGCCGACGTGCTGGCCGGCAGCGGCGACCTGGTACTGGCCGCGCAGCGCGCGATCGCGGTCACGGGCCGCGTGACGCGGCAGGCGGATGATTCGCCGCTTCGCGATATCCGCGTCACGGCCTGGCGCGTCGACAGCGCGTTTCCGACGTTCGCGGGCGAGGCAGTGACTAACGCCAACGGCGGATACGCGCTGAGTCTAGTCGGCGACGGTACGTTTGCTTTTCGGACTGCCGATGCCTTCTTCAACAGCTCTCCATCTGTGGTGCACCAGGCATTCGACGGCTTCCGGTGCAGCGATGGATCGTTCGGCGACCTGCAGAATTGCGGCACGGCGAACGCCAACTACACGCCGGTGTCCATTGCCGATCCGGGCGAACGCGTGATCAACTTTGCGCTCGAACGGGCGGGTACGCTGACTGGTACCGTGACCTCGTCGCGCGGCGGACCGGTCGTGGACGCGAGGATGGTGCTGCACAATGCGACCGGCGGCGAATTGCGATCGACGCAGACCGATTCACTGGGCCGCTATCGGTTCGAGAACGTACCGCTCACGCCGTTTCTGATCAGCGCTTTCGCAATCGACCACGCGCGCACGCTGCATGCGAGCCTCGAATGCCCTCCGAACCCATTCTTCATCGTCTGTCCATGGTCGTCTGGGGCTTCAGTGACCGTTGCACCAGAGACGCTGAAGCGTGTCGACATGGTGTTGCGACGAGAGCAGTCCATTGTGTTGACATTGACCTTGGATGGCATGCCGTTGCCGCAAGAAGCGGTCGGCGGCCTCATTCAACCTCTGTTGCTGAACGCCAACGGGGTATCGGTGGGTGGCTCGACTGCCCTGGGTGCGGGGCGCTTTCGCTTGGGTCCGGCACCACCCGGCCAATACCGGATCAAGGTTGTCTCAAGCGTGGCCTACGCGCAGCTTTTTCCCAACGTTCGCTGTGCAGGCGACTGCACTGCCGAACTTCCCCAGTCGGGACTCGTCACCGTCGTCGACGACCAAACCGATCCGCAGGTCTCGATGGACCTACGCCGCCTGCCGCGCATTAGCGGGCGCGTTTCCGCCGACGGTTCAGGCTTGCCGGCAGTTGGTGTGGAGGTTCGGGCAATCCCGACCTCACCGTTTGCCAGCAGCTTCGCCAGTATGACGGACGTGGACGGCCAGTACACCATCGCCAGAGTACCGCCGGGCACTTACATCCTGCACTTTGTCTCCTCGCTGCACGTGGACGAGCTCCACGACAACCTGCGGTGCGAATCGAGCAGCCCGCTTGTCGAATGTCCGGGAGCGACGCTGCTCTCCATCGGGCTCGATGCTCCAGACCGCGTGGTGGACGCCGCTCTGAGCCGGTCCGGCCGGATCGCTGGGCGCATGACATCGGGAGGGAGGCCGCTCGCGAACCGGTTTGGGTCGCTAGCGCTGCTCGCAAGCAGTGGGGCCCAACGGCGCATCATCGGCATTGCCACCGACGATGACGGGCGTTACGTGGCCGATGACGTTACGACCGGAACGTCGCTGGTCGCGCTTCGCGCCGATAGCCAAAGTGTCGTACCGCTCATCTGGCGAGGGATAGAGTGTCCGAGCGCGGCCTTCGGCGGCGCGTGGACGGCGTGCGCACTCGACCAAGCCGAGCCGATCGCGATCGCTGCCGGCGAACTCCGTGCCGGGATCGACTTCGACTTGCGGGCCAACGGATCGCAGCGCGTTCGCGTGCTCGGCACGAAGAACGGCCAACCGCTTGCTGGCGTCATTGTTGACGTGTGGGACGCGAATGGCCTGCGCGTGGACACGCGCACGACCGGCAGCGATGGGCGAGCCTACCCTACGGTGCCGCAGACAGTTTCCGCGCCATACGCGTTGTCCACCGACAACGACCGCGGGCTGATCAACGAGGTCTGGCAGGACATCCCCTGCCCGGCCGGTTCGGTGTTCTTCGGGAGTTGCGCCCTGACCGGCTTCACGCCCGTGACCTTGCCGGCAGCGGCCAATGCCCCGGAAATCGTCTGGAGCCTCGGACGTTCGCTACCACTGTTCGCCGATGGTTTCGAGCCGTGAGTCGTGCTGCGCGCGCCGCGGCATGCGCGCGGCGGCGCTGACGGCTCCGTGCATGGCGTCGCCACGCTGCACGTAGAAGACGCCGGTGGCACCGGCGCGCCGGTTCTGTTCTCGCAAGGCTTGCTGTGGGACACGCGATTGTTCGAGCCGCAGGTCGCCGCGCTGCAGGGGCGGTATCGCTGCATCGCGTACGACCATCGCGGCCAGGGTCGCAGCGAGGTCACGACCCACGGCTACGACATGGACGCGCTGGCCGACGACGCGGCCGCGCTGATCGAGCGCCTCGACGTGGCGCCGGTGCACTTCGTGGGCCTGTCGATGGGGGGCTTCGTCGGGCTGCGGCTGGCGATCCGGCGCCCGGAACTGCTGCGCTCGCTGGTGCTGATCGACACCTCGGCCGAAGCGGAGGCGCGCAGCAAGGTGCCGCGATACCGCTTGCTGAACTTCATCGCCCGCTGGTTCGGCTTGTGGCCAGTGGTCGATCGCGTGATGCCGATCCTGTTCGGGCCGAGCTTCCTCGGCGACCCCGCGCGTGCCGCCGAGCGCGCCGAATACCGCGCGCGATTGCTGGCGCTGGGCCGCATCGGCACCCCGCGCGCGGTGCGCGGCGTGATCGAACGTGCCGGCGTCGCCGACCAGTTGCACCGCATCCGCACGCCGACCCTGGTGCTGGTGGGCGAGGAGGACGTCGCGACCCCGCCGGCACGCGCCGAGGCACTCGCGGACGGCATCGCCGGCGCGCGGCTGGTGCGCATCGCCGGCGCCGGCCACACGTCCACCCTGGAGCAGCCGGCAGTGGTCAACGCCGCGCTGGCCCGCTTCCTCGCAGAACAAGGCTGAACCGCGCGCCGGATTGACCGAAGTCGGGGCTGGCCGCCCGCGGGTCGCCTAGCCTGCGCGCATCGGTTCACCGGAGGCCGCGACCATGGGCCGCTTCCTGTTCCTGCTGCTGGGCCTCGCTGCTCTGCTGTTCCCGCCCGCCGCACGCGGCGCCGCGCCCGACGCCTCGGTGCCGCGCCCGGTCGAGGTGCACTTCATCTCCGGCGAGGGCTGCCCGCACTGCGCGAAGGCGCGACCCTTCCTCGCCGACCTCGCCGCACGCCACCCCGGCGTGACGGTGCACGAGATCGAGATCTGGAAACACCGCGACAACCGCCCGCACGCCCGCGCGCTGGCGCAGCGCTGGGGCATCGAACTCGAATCGGTGCCGGTGATCCTGGTCGGCGCGCGCTGGTGGGTCGGCTTCGCGGAAGAGCCGATCGGCCGCGAGATCGCGCAGGCCGTCTCGGACTGCCTCGCACAGGGCTGTCCCGAACCTGTCGCCGCGGCGCCGGCCGCCGCAGCCGCCGGCGGCAGCACCGCGATCGCGATCCCGCTGCTCGGCACGATCGACCTCGGCGCGCGTTCGCTGCTGGCCAGCACCGTGCTGATCGCCTTCGTCGACGGCTTCAACGCCTGCTCGCTGTGGGTGCTGACCCTGCTGCTGGCGGTGACCCTGCACACCGGATCGCGTGGCAAGGTGGTGGTGATCGGGCTGACCTTCCTCACCGTCACCTCGGGCGTGTACGCGCTGTTCATCGCCGGGCTGTTCGGTGTGATGAGCGTGCTGTCGTTCGCCGACGGGCTGCGGGTGCTGATGGCGCTGATCGCGCTGCTGTTCGCGGTGGTTAACGTCAAGGACTACTTCTTCTACGGCCGCGGGCTGTCGTTCTCGATCCCCGACGCGTCGAAGCCCGGCCTGTACAGGCGCATGCGCGCGGTGACCGCGGCCGGGCGGTCGTTCCCGGCCCTGGTCGGCGCCACCATCGTACTCTCGGCCAGCGCCTCGCTGGTGGAATTCGCCTGCACCGCCGGCTTTCCGGTGCTGTGGACCCAGTTGCTGGCCCAGCACCAGGCCACCGGCTGGCAGTTCGCCGGCCTGCTGCTGGTCTACATGCTGATCTACCAGGCCGACGAGTTGATGATCTTCGGCGTCGCGGTGTGGACGCTTCGCGCGATGCGGGTGGAGGAACAGCACGGCCGCGTGCTGAAGCTCGCCAGCGGCATGCTGATGCTGGCGCTGGGCTTGGTGATGCTTTTCGCGCCCGATGCGATGGACCATCTGGCCGGCGCACTGGCGGTATTCGGTGCCGCCGCAGTCGCCACCGTGGTGGTGCTGGGCGTGCAGCGCCTCCTGGGCGGGCGCTGGACGCCGGCCTCGCGCTGACGAGCGCGGCGTGTGCACGGCGGCCTGGCGGACGATTGACGGCCCCCGACCCGACGTAGACTGCGGGGCGACCGGAGTTCGTACCGCCTGCAGCCGGCATCCCGGTCGGCAGCGCGGCGACTGCGATCCTCTGTCCACGCACCTTCGGAGCCCACCCCATGAAGCGATTTTTCGTTTGTGCCTTCGCGTGCCTCGTGCTGGTGCAGGCCTCGGGCGCGTTCGCCGATGGACCGCCGGTGCGCGAGTACGTGGTGCTCACGCTCGGCAAACCGGCGGGCACGCTGGAAGTCGAGCGCGAAGGCAACCGGGAGGTGCACCGCTTCGAGTTCAACGATCGCGGGCGCGGGCCGAAGACCGAATCGGTCTACACGCTCGATGCGAACGGCTTGCCGACCCGCGTGCGCATCTCGGGCCACGACTACTTCAAGGCGCCGGTCGACGAACGCTTCGACCGCGAGGCGGACGTCGCGCGCTGGTCCAGCGCGGCCGAGCGCGGCGAAGTGCGCGGCGGGCCTGCGTTCTTCGCGTCGTTGAATGGCGCGCCGCCGGAGCTCGCCCTGCTGGCGCGCGCCGCCGGCGCCTCGGGGCGCGTCGCCCTGCTGCCCGCTGGTGCGGCTGTCGTGCAGCGCCTCGCAACTCGCGAGGTGACGGTCGCGGGCCAGTCCCTGCGCGTGACGCCGGTGGCGATCGCCGGCCTGGGTTTCGCGCCCGTGCGCGCCTGGCTGGACGATGGCGGTGAGCTGTTCGCGGTGTCGTTTGGCTGGCAGGGGATCGTGCGGCGCGGCTGGGAGAGCGTGCTCGCGGATCTCGAACGCGCGGACGAGGCCTTCGACCAAGAACGGCTCGATGAACTCGCGCGGGTCCTGCCGCGACGGCCCGCAGGCGACCTGCTGCTGCGCAATGCCCGGCTGTTCGATGCCATCGACGCGCGCGTCGTGCCCGGCAGCAGCGTGCTGATCCGCGGCAACCGGATCGCCGCGGTGGCGCCGGGCGGCGACCTTGAGGTCGCCGAGGGCACCGAGGTGCTCGACGCGGGCGACCGGTTCCTGATGCCGGGCCTGTGGGACAACCACGCGCACCTCGGCGGGCAGGACGGACTGCTCAACATCGCCGCCGGCGTGACCACGGTGCGCGATCTCGCCAACGACAACCAGAAGCTGCCGGCGCGCGTGAAGCGCTTCGACGCCAACCTCGAAGTCGGCCCGCGCGTGCTGATGGCGGGCATCATCGATGGGCGCGGCCCGTTCGCCGGACCTTCCAAGGTCTTCGCCGACGACGCGGCCGAGGCCGAGAAGGCGGTCGCCTGGTACGCGGACAACGGCTATGTGCAGATCAAAGTCTATTCCTCGCTCAAGCCCGCGCTGGTGCCGGTCATCGCGCGCGCCGCGCATGCGCGCGGGCTGCGCCTGAGCGGGCACGTGCCGGCGTTCATGACCGCCGAGCAGTTCGTGCGCGCCGGCGCCGATGAACTGCAGCACGCCAACTTCGTCGCCCTGAACTTCCTGTTCGACAAGGTGCAGGACACGCGCGACATGAAGCGGTTCACGATGGTGGGCCAGCACGCGTGGACGCTCGATCCGTCCAGCACCAAGGTGCAGGACTTCCTCGCGCTGCTGCGCGCGCGTCATGTCGCGCTGGATCCCACGATCGGCGTGTTCGAGGGCATGTTCGATGCGCGGCCGGGCGTGCTCGCGCCCGGCTACGAACGCGTGATCGGGAGGCTGCCGCCGCAGGTCGCGCGCGGCCTCTACGGCGGCGGACTGCCGGTGCCGGATGGGCAGGCCGATTCCTATGGCAAGGCCACCGCGGCCTTGCTCGCGCTGGTCAAGGCCGCGCACGACGCCGGCGTGGTGCTGCTGCCCGGCACGGACGCGCTGGCCGGGTTCGCCTTGCAACGCGAGCTGGAGCTCTACCAGCGCGCCGGCATCCCGCCCGCCGAGGTGCTGCGCCTGGCGACGTGGGGTTCGGCGCGCAACATGGGGCGCACGCGGGACCTCGGGGTGGTGCTGCCGGGTCGCTTCGCCGACCTGGTTCTGGTCGACGGGGATCCCAGCCGCGATGTCGCCGACCTGCGCCGCGTGCGCACGGTGATCAAGGACGGGCTGGTCTACGCCAGCGACGCGGTGTACGCGGCGCTCGGCATCCTGCCCGAAGCGGTCGTGGCGCGCTGATCATCCGGGGGCTCGCGCGACGCGCGCACCGCCGGCGGGCGGCGGCGTGCGCGAGTCCGGATCGTGCGCCGCGCGCGATCGGCGTGGCGCGTCGTGCGGCTCAGCGCCGCATGAAGGCGCCGAGCAGGCCGGCGAGCCCTCCGGCATCCAGCCCGCGCTGCTGCGCATTGCGCCCCAGCGCGGACATGATCAGCGGCGCCAGCATCGCCATCAACTGGGTGGCCGAGCCGCCATCGATGCCGCCGGCGCGCGCCACGCCACCCGCCGCGCGCTGCTGCGCGCCGCCGAGCACGTGCCCGAGGATGCCGAGTCCGTCCTCCATCGGGCTGCGTGCGCGCGGCGCAGCGCTGCCGCCACCGCCACCCAGCAGGCCACCGAGCGCGCCGAGCATGTCGCCCATGCCGCCACCACCGCCGCTGCCGCCACCGAGCAGGCCGCCGAGCAGCGCCATCGGATCGTTCGCCGCATGGTCGCGGGTCGCCGCGCGGTGCAGGGCTTCGGCGCCCTGCGGCGTCGACGCGTTGCGGCTCATCGCGCCCATCAGCAGCGGCAGCGCGGCCTGGATGGCGTTCTGGGTCTGCGCCGGACTGGCACCGATGCGGCCGGCCATCTGCGCGATGGTGTCGGGGCCGAGCGAGCGCAGCAGGTCGTCGAGCGGGCTGGACATGGTGGTCTCCGGAGTGGCTCCCGCGGCTGCGGGCGCACCGATGCTAGCGCCGATCGAGCGTCATCGTTGGCGCGATCGCCGCGCGCGACGGCGGTCGGTGATCCTGTGGGAGCGAGCAACGCTCGCGACGGCAACATCCCGAGGGGACGGCGCGTGTCGTCGACGTATCGGTCGCAGTCGCGAGCGGTGCTCGCTCCCACAGTGCTTCGATGCCACACACCCTGCACCCTGCACCCTGGGCCCTGGGCCCTGCACGAGTCGACACCGGTGCAATTCGCTGCGCTCATTGCACCCTACGCCACGACGCAGTCGCACGCGCAGTGCTCAGCCCTTCACCCGCGGCAACCCGAACCCCGCCACCCACGGACAACGCTGGAACCCGCTCTCCAGGTGATCGACGAAGGCCTTCACGCGCGGCGACAGGCGGCGTGAGGTCGGCCACACGGCGTGGATCGGCAACGGCAGCGGCCGGTGCCGCGGCAGCAGGCGCTTGAGGCGCCGCGCCGCGATCTCGGGGCCGACCTGCCACAGCGGTGCACACGTGATGCCCGCACTGGCCAGCACGGCGCCCAGCACGCCCTCGCCGCTGGTGCAGCGCAGGTTGCCCCGCACCGCGACGGTCTCGACCTCCTCGCCCGCCTCGAACGGCCAGCGGTCGACGGTGGCGAGCCCGGTGTAGACGATGCAGTTGTGGCGCGCGAGGTCCGCAGGCTCGTTCGGCTCGCCGTGCCGCGCGACATAGTCGGGCGCCGCCACGACCACCCGCTCCGACTGTCCGATGCGACGTGCGATCAGCCCGTCATCGCGCAGTTCACCGACCCGGATCGCGACGTCGATGCCTTCGCGCACCAGGTCGACGTAGGCATCGGCCATGTGCAGGTCGATCGACAGGCGCGGGTGGGCGGCGAGAAACGCGGCGACCCGCGGCGCCACCGACACGCGGCCGAAGCCGACCGAGGTCGCCACGTGCAGGGTGCCGCCGAGGCCGGCCTCGCGCGTGCGCACCGCGGCGGCCGCCTCGCGCAGTGACTGCACGGCCTCGCGGGCCCGGTCGTAGTAGGCGAGACCCTCGTCGGTGGGCGTGACCTTGCGCGTGGTCCGGTGCAGCAGGCGCACGCCGAGCGAGCGCTCCAGCGCCGCGACCTGCTTGCTGGCGGCGGGCTGGCTGAGCCGGCGCTCGCGCGCGGCCGCGGAGAACGAGCCCGATTCGACCACGCGGACGAACAGTTCAAGGGCCGCGAGACGGTCCATGGGGATGACTTTCATTCCCTGGGGGCATGAATCATATGCCACCGACCGGTCTTCTTTCGCCTGTAGGTTGGAACCACCCTGTCGTTCCCGGTCGCAACGACCCCCACGCCTCGCAGGAGATCCACCATGCAACGCCTCAAGGACCAGATCGCCGTGATCACCGGCGGCAACAGCGGCATCGGACTCGCGGCCGCCGAACGCTTCATCGCCGAAGGCGCACAGGTCGTGCTGTTCGGCCGCAACGGCAAGACGCTGGGCGAGGCCGTGGCCCGTCTCGGCGCGACGGCCACCGGCGTGAACGGCGACGTGACGAACCAGGCCGACCTCGACCGGCTGTTCGCCACCGTCAAGCAGCGCCACGGCCGCATCGACGTGCTGTTCGCCAACGCCGGCGTGGCAGAGTTCGCACCGATCGAAGCCGCCGACGAGGCGCACTTCGACCGCCACTTCGACATCAACGTGAAGGGCGTCTTCCGCACCATCCAGGGCGCGCTGTCGCTACTCGCCAACGGCGCCTCGGTGGTGCTCAACACCTCGGTGGTCAGCCACGTGGGCTTCCCGAACGCCAGTGTCTACTCGGCGACCAAGGCGGCCGTGCGTTCGTTCGCGCGCACGCTGTCGGCCGAGCTCGCCCCGCGCGGGATCCGGGTCAACGCCGTCGCGCCGGGCCCGATCGAGACCCCGATTTTCGGCCGCATGGGCATCCCGGCCGACCAGGTCGACGCGACCAAGGCCGGTCTCGCCGCGGGAGTGCCGATCAAGCGCATGGGGACGCCGGAGGAAGTCGCCGCCGCCGTGGCCTTCCTCGCCGCGAAGGAAAGCGCCTACGTGGTGGGCGTGGAGCTCGATGTGACGGGTGGGCTCGGGCAGCTTTGAGCCTCGCATTCCGGCGTCACCGCTGACGGCCGCACGCGCGGTCGTCGCCCGGCGGCGCAGCAGGAGTCCCCGTGACAGCCATGACCTGGGGCCCGGCAGGAGCGGAGGGGACTGTCGCGAGCGCCGCTCGCTGCCATAACGGCTGGCTCACGCGTAATCTCGCGGGCCCCGACACTCACACTCACCGTCGCGCTCCCTCTAGGTGCGAGCAACGCTCGCGAACGCCACATCGATGGTCGCGGCGACCGCTGAAAGGAGAATCGCGATCAATCTCCGCCGGGGCCGCAGCCAGCGCAGTCGGATGCTCGCAGCCAAGGCCTCATGCCACACCGCTCCCGCATTTCCGTGCTGCCCCTAACGGACATCGTTACGCTCGCTACCGCGAGCGCCGCGCGGGCAGCAAGCCGAGGGACCGCACGCTACGGCGCTCTCGATACCGCGACGAGCACCTTCGTCGTAGGCAATCCGCTGGCTACCCAGCCGCTCGCCTGACCGGACTGGCGACGCACTTTCGAGGAGCCGCCGAGCCACGTCGCGACCCGCTACGCGTTCGGCACGCCCGGAGCAGCCCGGCGCGGCGCTACTTCGGCGGCTCGCGATCGGGCTTCAAACCGCCCGAGATAGACCAGGCTCGCCCAATAGAACGGGTGGCGATAGGCACGCGTCGCGCGAAGTGCGAGCTGCGCCTGTCGGATCGAAGCGGCGACATCGCGTGCTGATCCCGCGCCCGAATAGGATCGGTAGAACGCCGGCAGCCAGACGCCCGATGCGGAGTCGCTGACCGGCCATAGCGCCGACACCACGCCGCCGACGCCCGCGCGGTGCGCAGTGTTGGCGAAGGCGAGCCCAGGCGCATTCGGATCACCACCGTCGTCCGCCGTGCGGCAGGCGTCGAGCACCAGCAGTCCGGCTGCGAGCGGGCGCGAAACCACGTCGAACCATCCGACGAATTCCGGCGTCGCACGTGCCGCATCCTGCAACCACAGGCCGGAGGACCCAAGCCGCCCAGGCTGCGTCGTTCCGTGTGCGGCGACATGCACCACGCCCGGGCGTTCTAGCGCCGCGAGCAGGTCGTCGCGTCCAGCGGGATCCACGATCGCCAACCCGGCGGGCTCCTGCGACCACAGCGTCCTGAACCGACGTCCGATCGAACGCGCGTTTTCGAGCGGCGGCAGGACGCCGCCTTGCGCCCCATGCAACGAAGCGACGAGCACGCGCACTTCGGCGTCACGATCGACAGTCGACGACCCCGGCGCGCCGGGATCGAACAGAGCGATGTCCGTGGTCTCGACCAGGGATCGCCGGTCGCCCGGCCATCGCAACAGGGCCCAGGGCAGGACCGCGAAGGTGGGCGACTCCACGACGGCGAGCCGTCCAGGGACTTCGATCGGCGCGTCGACGCCGAGCAGTCGTGCGGACAACGACGCGGCCAGCGACTCGGGGTCGGCGTGGGATGGCTGCGACAGGGAACTGCGCAGCGCGCCGACATCGGCGGCGAGCGCGCGGGCGTCACCGCCGTCGCGCGTCCAGACCCGGTCCCCGACGAACAGCACCACCGTCAGCCGATGATCCTGCGTGTACGGCAGCAGGTAGGCGATACCTGGGTCCGTCGGTGGAACCTCGGCCGGTTCCCACGCGGCGGCGGCGTCATGCACGACCGGACTCGCATCGGGCGACAGCGCGGAGAGTGCCAGGCGCAGTGCCCCGGGCGTGTCGGGAGACGGTGCGCCGGGCACGCCGAGGAGCTCACGCGCGAGCGCGCGATCGAACGCGACGGCGCGCTCGCCGAGCGCTTCACCGGGCCGCGGTGGCGCGCCGGCGCGGCCGAGGGCCCAGCGACGCAGCAAGGTCGATCGGTCCGACGGCACTTCCGACCATTGCCCTCCGGCGACGCGCGATGGACCCGCCAGCAGTTGCACACCCTCGATACGGACGCGGTCGAGCCGCCGCAGGACTAAGGTCCGGAGCACGGCGTTACCTGATCCGCCGGCCGCGGCAGCGAGCAGCGCCGCAGCGGTCGACAGCTCCTCCAGTGCGGCTTCAGTCCCTTCCGGCTGCGCCGCATGGCTTCGCGCCCGGGCGATTCGCCACTGGACCGCATCGTCGACGCTCTGCCTAGCGGGGGGGCGATCGAGAAATCCGAGCGCGTCGGCGTGAGCGCCGCGGTGCTGTGCCTCCAGCGCGGCCACCAGCGCCGCACGCGATGCCAGGGTAGTGGGCGGAGCCGACATCGAAGCCGTCGGCTCCGGTCGGCCCAACGCCAACGCCGCCTCCCGCCGCACCAGCGACGCTTCGTAGGCGCGCTCCGCGAGACCCAGACGCTCGAACAGCGACTGTGCCCGGCCGGCGTTGGTCCACGCCAACTCGGTGCGCCCCGCGTCGAGATCGAGGCGTGCGAGGCCCAACAAGCCCGCGGCGACGCGCTCGGGCGCATCGACCGGGGACAGCAACCGCAATCCGAGCGCGATCGACTCGTAGGCCTCGTTCCAGGCCATGAGGAGGCGATACAGATCGGCGATCCGCAGCAGGATGTTGGCCTGGGCGCGCAGGTCGCCGCTGCGCTCATGCGCCGCGAGGGCGTTGCCTAGCGACTGCAGGGCCACGCCGGGCCGTCCCTCGCGCACCGCGACGTCAGCCAGCAGTGTGTGGGCGCGTCCCCGCACGGTCTCCGAACCGTACTCGTCCGGAACCGCCAGAGCCTCCATTGCCAGCGACCGAGCCAGCGGGAAGTTCCCGAGATCCCTCTCAATATGGCCGAGTGCAATCAACGTCACGGCACGCTCAAGCGGCTCGTTCAATTCCTCTAGACGCTGCGCGTTGGGGCGATAGCAATCCCGCGCCTCTTCGCGACGCCCCAAGGTCAGCAGTGCAAGGCACGCGGAATTCCTGATGCGAAGCAGCACATAGCTGTCACCGACGTCGGCGGATTGCATGTCGCTGAGCATCTCCAATACCTGCACATGACGCGCGGTACGACTCAGGTCTTCGATGCGCGCCAGCCTGGCCACGAGCGCTCGTTCGGTGTCGCCGATCGCCGACCACGCGTCCTCGGCTTCGCCGAAGATGCGCGATCCGACGGCACTGGCACCCGCGTCGAGGTGCGCCTGCGCAAGCAGGTGCACCGCCAGCGCGCGATCACGCCCGGGGAGCGCAGTATCGACGAGTCGCTCGGCTTCGCCGATCAGCTGCGACGCCGGCACCGATCCGACCGTTCGGTAGATTTCGGCGGAAAGTGCCGCCGCGCGGGCGAACCAAGCGAGCAACGTATCGTCGTCCGACATCGGCTGGCAGTGGACCGTAAGGCGCGCCTTCGTGCCTGCGCGCGCAGGCCGGGCCGAACGCAGCGATGTACGCTCGCCCGGTCCGAGCAATGCGACGTGCAGTCCGTAGCGCAGGGGCACGGTCACTGCATGCCACGCGCTACTTTCCTCAGCTGCTACAAGTTGCTCGCCAAACTCGTTCACCTCGACGACGATAGATTCAGTGGTCGCGGACAGCAGATGGAGTCCCTGGTCGATTGAAACGACGCGTGGCACGTTGACCTCGGCCGCCACGGGGCAGCGAAGCACGATGTCGGCGGCGGACGCACAAGCGCACGCAGAGAAGTACGCGAACCAGACCGCCAGGAGACGAGCGGCATGCATGTTCCGGGCTCCGGACGGGCTGGCTCAAAGCTTCTCCGGGCCGACACCAACCTGGGTCTGCTGAACGATCGTGTTGGGTGTCGTCAAGTCTGGACAAATGTGGGCGTCGAAACGCCGTTCGACGTAGCCATCCCCGAATCTGGGCTTATGGGTCTCGCAACCATCCTCGAACTGCTCCACAAGGAAGTACTTGCCGAGCCCCTGCGGCTCCACCATGAAGCGGCTGCAGTCGACGAGATAGATGGCGTAGTCTGGAAGCTCCTTGTCGCGCATGTCCGTCTGCAGCCAAACGACGTGGGCACCGCGCATCATGGGGACGAGTGATTCCCCCTTGACGATCACTTCTGCTCCATTCGTGATGCGAAGCTCGATTCTTGCAGGGATCGACGCGCCCACGAGTTTGATGTTCATCTGCGCTCCATCGAGCTTCTGCGACACGCTGCCGCACGTGGCACCACCTGGAACCGTGCGCAGCGTAACGGGCTTCGCCGTCACGAAACTGGTCGTGAAGTTCACCGCGCGGATCGGAACGTCGTTCCGGAGCACGTACCGATCACCGAGGGAATCCCGGTCGACCTTCGCCCAGTTCGTTGGACCGTCGGTGGCGCCGGGCCACCATTGTGGCCGAGCCTGAGAACCTGCGTCTTTTGCTGCAACGCTCGACCAACAGAACGTTGCAAGCAGAAGTACGGCACAGGCGCGGGAGTGAGTGATCATTGGCGATTCTCCCTGGCTGAACGCTCTTCGACAGGGGCGGGAGTTGGCGGAGTCGGGACGGTGTCGCATGCACCCATCGCTCTCGCATACTCGGGCCCAGGACTGACCGGCGACTGAAAGGTCCCGAAAGCGCCACTGGACTTCGCGCCGCCGCGCATCAGGCGCGCGCTCAATGCGTCGCAGTCGCTCGACACTACGTTGGGCACGGTAGGAAGCTCATCGAGACAGTCGGGGTCGTTCGCATCGAAGCCCTCAACCCAGAACTCCTTCGTCAGCTCGCCTTGGTGGCTCCCACCGTCGCGCAGGTAAAGGTAGTACAGGAAGTCCTCGGTCTTCGCCGCGAGCCACAGGGGCCTGTGTGGGTTGGGGCCTGGCTCAAGGGGCACTCGGTCGAGCACCACGTTGGCGCCGCGCGCGAGGGTAAACACCAGTTGGGGTGGAGACGTGCCCGGGATCTCGCGGACGTGAATGACATCGTTGGGCCTCATGTTGGCAGGCTTCTTGCACCGGGTATTCGGGGGCGTCTTCGCCGACGCCAAAGCCGCCCCTGCGCAGGTTGCCCAAACCAGTGCGTCCTTCACCTGTACGATCTTCTCCACATAGTCGCCCGGACGCACGATGCAGAATCCCCGGGCATACTGTTGCGGTTCCAGAGTCCTCGGTGTCGTTTGTGCGGCGGCCCGGCCTGCGGAAACAACCTCGACCGCCAAAAGCAGCGTTGCAGCAAGTGCGCGGTGCATTCGACTATCCCCCCAGTTTTGGCGATGACCAACTGTGGCTTCGCGACCATGGCACGCCCTCCACGCTTGCCCGCAGTTCCAGCGTCACGCCAGGCTGCAGTAGGTCGCGGGGAATCAGTGCGGTGGCGAAGCCTTCACTCGAACGTTGCAGGGCGATCGCGGTTCTCCCACCGATCCGCAGTTCGACCGACTCGGCGCCTTCGGGGACAGCGAAGTCGGCGATCACGTAGTCGGCCTCGGGGCGTCCGGCGATGACCAGCGGCGCGGTGTCGTTCCCACGCAGTTCGTCGAAGACGTAGCGATCGGGGCTGCCGACCGGGGTCGGCGAGGCACCGGGTGCCGTCACCCGGCCGCCCATCCAGCCGGCGGCGACGGACAGCGCCAGGGTCGCGGCGATCGCGAGCGCTCCGGTGCCGCGTGGGTCGGCGCGCGTCGCATCCGCGGGCCGCTGCCCGTCGGTTGAAGGCCCGCGCGTTTCGCGCAGGCTCTCGCCCAGCGTCTTCGCCAGCTCGACGTCATCGGCAAGCGCGGGGTCCTCGATCAGGCGTTCCTCGAAAGCTTCGGCGACCGGCGGCGGGAGTCGATCGCGCAGCCAGTCGCGGATCAGGGCTTCGCGCTGGGCGGGATCGGCCAGGCGATGCTGCAGCAGGTCGATGGGATGGTCGGACACGGCTCGTTCAGGCGCTGACGCCCGCCTCCTTCACCAGTTCGCGGAAGCGCGCCTTGGCGCGGTAGAGCACGCGGTCGAAGTGTGCCGGTGACAGGCCCAGCGCGACGCACAGCGCGGGCTTGTCCTCGTCGAGCACGAAGTAGCGCCAGAGCAGCTCGCGGTCGCGCTCGGTCGGCAGCTCGCCGATCAGCCGCCGGACGATGCCCTGGCGCTCTTCGCGGGACACCGATTCGTAGGGATTGGCCAGCGCGTCCGCGGGAAGCTCGGCGACGGCATCGGCATCGAGCGCGGTCTCGCGCTGCGCGCCGCGCTTGAGGTCGCCGAGCACGTTGAGCGCGATCCCGCGCAGATACGCGACGATCGCATCGGGGTTCTCCAGTCGGCCGGCGCGCAGGTGGCCGATCGCGATCCGGAACGCGTCCTGGACGATGTCCTGTGCGAGCGTGTCGTCGCGCGCGTGGCGGGCCACCACGATGCGCAGCCCGCGCGCGTAGCGCTGCCACAACCGCGCTTCGGCCGAACGATCACCCGCCGCGATGCGGCGCACCAGCACCGGACCATCGCCGTCGTCCTGAAACCCCCTGTTCGCCGCGTCCACCCGCCCCCTCCGTGCGGCCCCTGGAGGGAGTATACCCTTCGCCCGCAGTTGGGCCAGCGGCGCTTCCGGTGGTCGTTGCGTGCGCTCCGACAGCCCGCAGAGAACTGCCATCCAGGCGACGTCACGGCCACCGACCGTCATGCAAACCATGCCCGTGAGGCTCCGTGGAGGATGTCCCGCTCTGTTCCCCCGCTTCGGTCCATTTTGGCTGCTGCGTCGCTGGCGGCGGGGCGAAGGGTTCCTTGCCGCCACCTTCGACGCGCCGCTGGACGCAGGCCGATTCGCGTCCGCAGAGGTTGTCCCGGAGTCGCTGCAACAGGGGCTTGCTTTCATGATGCAGACGCTGACGGTCCACCTCGGTCAAGCGGGCCAGTCCGTCCCGCACGGCGTCGAGGCGCTGATCGTCGACTTCGACGGAGCGCACACGCAGCTCGAGCGCATCGGTGCGCATCGTGACCGCCTTTGCCGCCTCGACGATGGGCGAGAGTTGCGTGCGCAGCGAGTCTTCGAAGGCCACCTGCGCCGCGCGGACCGCGGCGCCGACATCGGTGCCGCCTGGGTTCGCGCTGGGCGGGTGTCACCGACCGGGTCAAAGGAGCCACCCATGATCGCCGTTATGGAGCCAGTCGGCGGGTGCTGATTCGGGGCTCGAACGGGGTGTCAGGATGCGGGGTTCTTGGGGGTCTTCGCAAGCGCCGGTTTGGGGCCTGAGTCGTCGGTCCTGGGGGTGCGGTAGGAAGCGCCGTCGAGGACGAGCTTGTAGGCGCCGTGGCGCAAGCGGTCGATGGTGGCCTGCCCGAGCACGCGGTTGCCGGGGAACACGTCGCCCCACTCGTCGAGGTCGAGGTTGGAGGTGACCAGCGTGCTGGCGCGCTCGTAGCGTTCGGCGATGAGTTCGTGGAGGTCTTCGTCGTGGGGTGCGCGCAGGGGCTTCAAGCCGAAGTCGTCGATGATGAGCAGGTCGATGCGGGCGAGCTGCTGGAGCTTGCGCTCGTGGTTGCCGATGGCGCGTGCGGCGTGCAGGGTGCCGGTGAGCTGGGACTGGGTGGTGAACAGGACATCGTGGCCCTGGCGTGCGGCGGCGTGGCCGAGCGCCTGGGCGAGGTGGCTTTTGCCGGTGCCGCAGGGCCCGACGATGAGCACGGGGACCTTCTCCTGCAGGTAGCGTCCGGTGGCGAGGTCGTGGACGAGGGCGCGGTTGAGCTTGGGCAGGCGGTCGAAGTCGAAGGCTTCGAGGGTTTTCTCGGCGCGGAAGGCGGCGCGGCGCAGGCGGCTGGCGAGCTTCTTGTGTTCGCGGCGGGCGACTTCGTCGGCGATGAGCAGGGCGAGGAAGTCGGTGTAGGCGATGCGGCCGTCGATGGCCTGGCGGTTGCGGGCTTCGAGGGAGTCGAGGATGCCGGACAGGCGCAGTTGCTTGAGCTGTGGGGTGAGGGCTGGAATCGGGTTCATGGATGCTCCGGTCAGTGGATGCGGTGGGTGCCGCGGGTGAACCGGCCGCCGGTGGTATAGGTGTTGGCGAGCCGGTCGAAGGATTGGCCGATGGGCGCGAGTTCGAGCCCCTTGGCGAGGATGGTCTTGACGGTGCGGTAGCGCGGATCGTCGAAGGCGAGCGCGCGCTGGCAGGCGGCATCGAGTCGCGCGGCACCGTGGGTGCGCTCGAGCCGGATCACGCCTTGGGCTGCGCGCAGGTGGTCGAGCACGCGGTCGGCGAACAGGCGGGTGATGAGGGCATGGCAGTGGGGTCCGATGCGCTCGCTCTCGCGCAGGCAGTGCTGGGGATCGGCCATCGACCAGGCCAGCGCATCGGGCGGCAGGTGATCGCGCACGGTGGCGCGTTGGCCTGGGGCCGTGCGGACATGGGTGGCGACGAGTTCGGTGTCGCGGTAGATCTGGACCGCGCTGGCGGTCGCCCGCAGCCACAAGGTCTGGCTCATGAGTCGGAACGGGACCGAGTACAGGGCGCGATCGAACTGCACGTGTGCGTCGCGATGCACGACCACGGACGCCCAGGTGGCCAGCTCGGGCGGCACGTCGGGCAGCCGGCCGAGCAGGCCGCGCTCGGTGGTGGTGAATCGCTCCAGGGGCTGGCAGCGGGTGGTGCCATGGCAGCGAGTGCCGGCGCTCGCGAGAAGCCAGTCGTGGAGCTGGCGGTTGGCATCGGCGAGATCGCGGAAGCTGCGCAGCGGCATCCAGGCGCGCTTGAGGTACTTCACGCCGGACTCGACGATGCCCTTCTTCTGCGGATCGCGTGGCGGACATGCATCGATCTTGAAGCCGTAACCTTCGGCGCAGGCGGCATAGGCCCGCTGCACGGCGGGGTCGGTGTGGCAGGCGCGGGTGATCGCGCACTTGGGGTTGTCGATGATCAGTCGCGCCGGCACGCCGCCGAACCACTCGAAGGCGCGCCGGTGGCAGGCGAGCCAGGTGGCCACGGTCTGGTCGCGTACGACTTCGGCGTACTGGTGGCGCGACCAGCACAGGGTCATGACGAAGACCCAGGTCTTGAACGTTTCCCCTGTGGTCACGTCCACGATCCGCGGCCCGGCCCCGAAGTCGACCTGGGCGGCTTCCGCCGGGGCGAAGTCGAGCCGCGTGGTGGTGCACTGAGCCGGCTGGGCGGCGGCCAGCGCGCGCACGAAGCGACGCACGGCGGAGTAGCTGCCCTTGAAGCCATGCCGCTCGACCAGTGCGGCGTGGATCGTGGTCGCCTGCACCCGCTCGGCGAACCATGCCGCGATCAACGGCCGCAGCGGCTCCAGGGTCGACACGCAGGTCGGTGCCCGTGCCGGCGTGCCCAGCACCGCGGCCAGCGCCGCGTCATCGGGCAGCGGGGTCGCCGGGTCGAGCCAGCCCCGGGCCTGCACGACCCGGCGCAAGGCGGCCGCCTTGCGCCGCCCCATTAACCGCGACCGCGCGATGTCGCGATCCGAATCCCCCTGGCGCATCCGCACCAGGACCTGGCGATACTGGAACATCTCGAATCTCCGTCGGCTCACCGCACCCTCCCGGCCAAAAGGCCGAGGGTACGGAGGGTGGAGTTCGAGACCCGATCAGCCCCCGCCGGGCTACCTGGGCTGCCGCTCAGGTGGCGCCATAACGCCGGTCATGGAGTGGCTCCATTACGGCGATCCCGGAATGGCTCCATTGGGGCGGTCGGTGACA
>Ga0209450_10000172_pt1 | contig 35220 bp, 32 predicted proteins | sample FrelakmetLWP11LW_FD_187149 | JGI IMG/M metagenome (GOLD analysis project Ga0209450, IMG submission 187149) | Freshwater lake sediment microbial communities from the University of Notre Dame, USA, for methane emissions studies - LWP11 LW (SPAdes)... | ecosystem: Environmental > Aquatic >...
CCTTGAGTGCCCCGGGAACCTTCTCCTCGTCGGCAAAGAAGAGTACCTGGTCCATGCCTGCAAGAGCAAAGGAGAGGAGCAACGGACTGTAAGCAATATCCCTTCCTCTGATGTTAAGCAGCCACATCACATCGTCTGTTGCAGTCAGAAGCTGCCAGTCAGCCTTCATCGCGGCCATCTTCTCGCGCACACGTGATATCTTGTCTTTCCTGCTCTCACCGGCATACCTGATCTGATGTAAAAAAGCCTTCTCCGCGGGCAGTGGCGGCCGCTCTTCCCACAAAGGTGCAATAAGATCACACCTGAGATCCAGCTTTATCCCTTTCGGTTTCAGCGAATCGCTGAGTTGACGTGCCATACCGGCGGAAATGAGCCTCCCGTCGGCCCCTACCCTGCCACCCTTCCTGATTTTATCATGCAGCCATTCAATATGTTCCGGCGTATGGGGTACCCTGAGCCTGACAAGCTCAAAACCTGAGTCCCTTAGCTGGTCTGCTGCCTGGATGAAATACCGGCTGTCAGTCCACAGACCTGCAAACCTGGCAGTGATGACCACATTTCCGGTCGAGCCGGTGAACCCTGTGAGCCACCTTACTGCCCTCCAGTGATCAGGGACATATTCTCCCAGATGAGGGTCGGATGACGGTACTATCAGGGCATCAAGCCCCTTCTTCCTCATAAGCGCTCTTATGCCGGCGAGACGTGTTCTGTAAATGCTTGCTGCCACCTGATTATTGCTTATTAATTTTATTTGCCAAAGAAATGTCTGAGCCAGAAGCTGTTACCCTCATTGGTCATAAAGACCCTCTTGGGGCCTCCCCATCCGTGTCTCTCGCCCGGGTAAATCATATACTCGAAAGGCTTGGTAAGATCCTGGAGAGTGGTTATAAGCCACACTGAGTTCTGCATGTGCACATTGTCATCCATGTCGCCATGGCGGATAAGCAGCTTGCCCTTCAGATTTGCAGCATGGGTAAGGGCAGAACCGTACTTGTAGCCCTCCGGATTATCTTCCGGTGTATCCATGAACCTTTCAGTATAGACATTGTCATACAGGCGCCAGTCTGTTACCGAATAGTCTGCAATGCCGTGGGTCCAGTAGTCGGCACCCAGTGTCATAGCCATGCAGGTAGTATAACCACCGTATGAGCCTCCAGTTATCCCCATCCTCGAGGCGTCGACCCAGGGTTTCTCCCGGAGCCATTTCACCGCATCAGAGTAGTCAGATATTTCCCATTTGCCAAGAGAACGGTGCATGTAGTCAATCCCCTTCTTTCCGAAATGGCCTGATCCCCGATGGTCAACATTTATTGTTATGATGCCGTTCTCAGCATACCATCTGGGAGTGTAGCCGGTCCACCTGTTACGGATGCTCCCGGCATCGGGTCCGCCGTAGATGGTGAAGATGACGGGGTATTTCACTGCAGGGTCAAAATTGACAGGATAGGTAATCATTGCCGGCATGTCAAAAAGCCCGTCGGAGGTCTTTATCCTGACAATCTCAGACTTCTGGTGGCTGGCAGGGTCAAAGGCCGGTGTCTCCTGGGTGTAAATATTCCTGACGACTTTTGCCTTTTTGTCGATAAGGTTAATTCCGCCCGGGTCACTGATGCTGCTCCATGCATCCAGGAACCATGATCCTCCCGGTGATACTGAAACAGCGTGGTATCCTGAACCCGCTGTCATCTGCTGAAGCTTGCTGCCGTCGATCCTTACCCTGTAAAGATGGTTGTCGAGAGCGTCAGGACCGGTACCGTTGAAGTACACTTCCTTACGTGCCTCGTCAACCCTGACAAGCTCGGTAACCTTCCAGTCAAAGCCGGTGATCTGTGAGATGAGACTGCCATCCCATCCGTAGTAATAGAGGTTATGCCAGTCATTGCGGTAACTCCTGACGATGAATCCGCTGCCGTCGGACATTACATGTATGTCTTCAAAAAAATCAATCCATGTAGGCCTGGTCTCGCGATATACCTCCCTGAAATCGCCGGTGGCGACATCGGCAAGGATAAACCTCATGTCATTCTGGTCACGGTTAAGAACCTGTATCATAAGGCTGCGGCTGTCAGGTGTCCATGACGGCCAGGCAATATACTGGTCGATGGTCTCATCGGTCTTCACCCATGTGGTTTTTACCGTGGCGATCTCAACCACTCCCATCTTCACCTTCGGGTTCGGATCTCCCGGCTTCGGATAGGGTGTGGTTTCCATACGTCCGTGAATGCCGTCGGTATCCTCCAGCCCAATCAGGTTAAAGAGAGGCACAGGGTTGTCATCTGTGTGAAGGTAGGCTATGCGGGCGGCATCAGGAGACCACCAGAAGGCCGCATACCTTGATGCGCGCCCCAGTATCTCCTCGAAATAGACCCATGATGCCCATCCGTTGTATATCTTATCGGTAGCATCGAAAGTCAGTCGTATTTCCTTTTGCTGGTCAAGATCAAATACATACAGATCCTTGTTCTTCGTATAGGCAATCTTACGGTCTCCGGGAGCAAAGCGCATGTTCACTTCCTGGTCCGGATCGTTCGTGAGACGCTTGCCGGTGCGGTCTTCGCCGGTGATATACCAAAGGTCATTGTCACGACTCAGCACAACCGCCCGGCGGTCAGAGGCAACGGCCTGGTTAAGGCCCGGCTGAACACCTTCGGGCAACATCTCGCGAAGCTTTTCCGCATCGCTTTTATAATCCGTTACTACAACCGTTTTGCCTGTTTTGCAGTCGTACTCGCTTATAACAATCTTCTTCTGCTCATCAAAGGTCTGGAGAAGCATCCGGTTATCATCAAGCCATTTAATTATTCCCGGCTGGTTATTCTGCATGCCGGGTCTCTGTGCTGAGATGAGAACAGTGAGCAGCAAGAGAGCTGAGGTCTGTAAGATCCTGATCCTGTTTTTCATGATATTAGTCTGGATGTTTGAATTAATTTCTTGGAACAGCAAATATAATTAAGAAAGCGCAGCACATTCCTGAAGTTGTCAAAGAACATGTGGCGTGAATAACACAGGGCAGCATAATTAAAATATATTTACATTCTAATTCTGACTTATGAAGATCTCCATAAAGTTTATTATCCTGGCAGCATTCGTTTCACTGAACCTCCGCTCACAGGTGGTACAGACTCCCGAACAGTTTCTCGGTTACACTCCGGGTGACCGTTTCACGCTGCATCATTCAATAGACGGTTACTTCAGGCATGTAGCAGAGGCAAGTCCCAATGCTGACTATATGCAATACGGCGTCACATGGGAAGGAAGGCCTCTGGGAGTATGCATCATCGGCTCGCCCGAAAACATCGCCAACCTTGAAAATATCAGGATGTCTAACCTTCAGCGGACCGGGCTGGCGCCTGGTGTGCCCGCGGCAGATGCTGTACCTATCGTCTGGCTCGCATATAACGTACACGGAGCTGAACCGGTCGGAAGCGAGGCTGCCATGAAGGTACTTTACACCCTTGTGACAGGAAGTTATCCGGGTGCTGATGAGTGGCTCAAAAACCTTATTATTATCATTGATCCGTGCCAGAACCCTGACGGACGCGATCTTTTCACCACCAGGTACCTCAGGTCACAGGGTTATCCCCCCAGCAGCGACCCCAATGCGTGGGAACATAACCAGGGGTGGCCCTCAGCGAGACTGAACCACTACCTTTTCGACCTGAACCGCGACTGGAGCTGGCATGTCCAGCAGGAGACCAGGCTCAGGATGAAACTCTATAACAGCTTCATGCCGCATATTCATGCCGATTTTCACGAGATGGGTGCAGGGAGTTCCTTCTTCTTCCCGCCCGGGGCGGAGCCCTGGCATGAGACGATCACACCATGGCAGAGAGAGTACCATACTATCACCGGCAAGACAACGGCGAAGCTCTTCGACGACGCAAACCGCCTCTATTTCACCAAAGACAATTTTGATCTCTTCTGCCCAAGCTTCGGAGATACCTGGCCACTGTTCAACGGCGCCATGGGGTTCACCCTTGAGCAGGGCGGCGGCGCACAGGCCGGACTGTCATTCAGCCGCGAAGAGGGGGACACACTCACCCTCAGGAAGCGGATTGAAGGGCACTGGCTCTCATCGGTAGCCATGATAGCTGCAGCAAATGACAACCGTGAGAGACTGCTTAAGGAATTTTACGAGTTCTTCCGCTCAGCATCAAACAGTCCCACCTTCAAATACAAGACCATTGTTATAAAAGGATCAAATGATGCAGCTTCACTCGCATCACTCAGGAATCTCCTGGAGAGCAACCAGATAAGATACTCCTCACCGCGCGTGACAGGAAAGAAACTGACGGCATTTGATTACCGTTCAGACAGGGAGGGCACCCTGACGGTTGAGAAAAATGACCTGATAATCAGTGCCTTTCAACCTCAGAGCCGGTTGATGCAGGTACTCTTCGAGCCCGACTCAAGATCATCTGACTCTATCAGCTATGACCTTACAGCATGGGCATTACCGTATGTATATAATATCGAGGCATATGCAGTCGAAGAGAGACTGTCAGCTGCTGAAACGCCCTATGCCGTGACAGCCGCTGACAGCCCCCCTGACAGCATTAAACCATACGCTTACGCTGCACCCATGACAGGCTTCAATGAACTCAGGTTTATGGCTCAGCTATACAAAAACGGGATTAACGTGAGGTACAGCCTCAAGCCATTTGTAACGGAGGGGATAACCTTCGGAAGAGGATCTGTGATGGTTGCCAGGGGTGATAACATGAATGTGATTGATTTTGACAGGAAAGTGCATGACGCTGCTTCAAAGAGCAGCATCACCGCAGTGAGACTCAGCAGCGGCATGGTCACTGAAGGCAAGGACATCGGCTCCGACTACGCTCCTGTGAATAAGGCCCCGGCAGTGGCACTGGCCGGAGGTGAAGGGACTTCACAGGCATTCGGTGAGATATGGTACTACATGGAGAGGGAGCTTGAGTTCCCAGTGACAGTGATTGATGGCGCCGACCTGCCCGACTGTGACCTTTCTGATTATGACATCCTCATACTTCCGGGAGGAGACTACACGAAAGCAAAAGACCGGATAATGATATTTGTCAAAGAGGGAGGCAGAGTGATAGCCATTGACAATGCAATGGCCCTCTTCAGGGCTGAAAAGACCACTGAGCTGGGTAAGGCAACAGAGGCCAAAGAGGCAGAAGATAAAAAGAGTGTCAAAAGCACCGTCGGAGACACCACTCTCCTTACCCGCTATGATGACCAGCGCCGTATATCGGCCACAGAGAGGTCTGCAGGCGCCATCTTCAGGGTAAGACTCGATGATACACATCCATATGCTTTCGGGATGGGAAAAGAGTGGTTCCTGATGAAGAGAAGCACCGGGTTTCCCTTCCTCGAGAAAGGGAGGAATATCGGTTACATAACAGACAACAAACCCGTTGCAGGCTTTGCAGGGTATAAATTCTGCCAGAAGGTAAAGAACACCAATGTGATCGCCTCAGAGAGAATTGGAGAGGGTGAGGTGATCTATATATCTGACGACCCTTACTTCAGGGCATACTGGAAAAGCGGCAGGGTGCTGCTGGGGAACCTTATACTAAGGTAAAATAAGGGGGATAACAGTATTTCTTTTGTTTGTTTTCTCAGGCTGTTACATTACATTTAACCTCTGAAGCAACAATCACCTGATGAAAAATCTCCTCAACAGGTTTCTTGCCTATGTACGGCATGACACCAGGCCGGATGAGTCCTCGACCGTCTCCCCTTCATCGATAAGCCAGATGCTCTTTGCAGAGAAGCTGGTCTCTGAACTTGAGGAGATCGGACTATCTGACATCTCTCTCGACGGCAACGGCTATGTGATGGCCACCCTGCCTGCAAACACCGGTTCAGTCCGCCCTGTAATCGGTTTCATTGCACACATGGATACCAGTCCGGAAGCGCCGTCGGAAAACATCAATCCGCAGGTACATTATAACTACAGCGGTGGGGACATTACTCTCAATGAAGAAAAAGGGGTAGTACTCTCACCCCGTGACTTCCCTGAGCTAAGGCGTTACAAGGGACAGACCATAATCACCTCTGACAGCACCACACTGCTCGGCGCCGATGACAAGGCAGGTCTTTCAGAGATTGTGACAGCGATGGAGTATCTTATCGCGCACCCTGAGCTTAAGCACGGCAAGATAAGGATCGCATTCACACCCGATGAGGAGATAGGCCGGGGAGCAGATCATTTCAACGTAAAGGCTTTCGGCGCCGACTATGCATATACACTTGACGGGGGCGGACTGGGAGAGCTTGAATATGAGAACTTCAATGCTGCCGCCGCAACCGTGACCATCAGGGGCAGAAGCGTACACCCCGGGTCGGCAAAAGGAACCATGATCAATTCACTGATGCTGGCACGTAAGTTCGATGCCTTGCTCCCCTCCGGGGAGAGGCCGGAGTTCACCACCGGTTACCAGGGATTCTTCCACCTGTACGACATGAGAGGATCAGTCGAGGAGACAACGATGAAGTATATCATCAGGGATCACGACCCTCTTAAGTTCGGGGAGAGAAAAAAAGTAATGGAAGAGGCGGCATCAGCCCTGAGGAATAGGTACAGGGACGCCCGGATATCGGTTACCCTGAAGGATCAGTACTTCAATATGAAGGAGATAATAGAGGCCAGCTTCTTCATCTTCGAGAATGCAATAAAGGCTTACCGCAAAGCCGGTATAGAGCCGGTGATCAAACCGGTGCGTGGCGGCACTGACGGCGCAAGGCTCTCTTTCATGGGCCTCCCCTGCCCAAACCTCTTTACCGGGGGACATAACTACCACTCACGGTATGAATACATCCCGCTGCAGTCGATGGAAAAGGCAGTTGAAGTAATAATAAATCTTGCAGTGGATACTAAACCCAAAAAGAAATGAGAAATCTCCTGTTGAAATTACTGGCCATCATCCTGCTGGCATATTCATATTCATGTTCAGGACCGGAAGGGTATGAGAAAGCTGCAGCAACCATAACCGCAGAGGAACTGCGCGAATATACAATGACACTGGGCTCTGACAGCTTCATGGGACGCAAGCCGTTCACTGAGGGAGAGACAATAACTGTCAACTACCTGGCGGAAGAGCTCGGGAAAATTGGCTTCGAACCACTGTTCGGTGACAGCTGGTTCCAGAGTGTTCCGATGGTTGAGATATCTACTGTGGTGACAGGACCGGTGACTATTGAGACAGGTAACGGATCCCTCACATTCATTGCTCCCGATGACATTGCAATAGAGTCTCCGTCAATGAACCAGGCCGTTGACCTGAAGGATCTCCCCATGGTATTCTGCGGCTTCGGCATCGTCGCCCCGGAGTATGGATGGGACGACTACCGCAACGTCGATGTGAGGGACAAATGTGCAGTGGTGCTCGTCAATGACCCCGGATTATACACCGGCGACACCTCTCTCTTCAGGGGAAGATCAATGACGTGGTACGGCCGGTGGACTTACAAATATGAAGAGGCTGCCCGCCAGGGAGCAAAGGCGATACTGATAATACACGAGACCCTTGGTGCTGGTTATGACTATTCAATACCGCGCAAGAGCTCTATCACATCGAGTCTTTACATGGAACAGAAGGAGGGTGATATACCACCCTGCGAGATGACAGGATGGCTTCACGCTTCTGCTGCCGAAAGGCTGTTCGGAATGCTCGGTTATGATGTCGCTAAGCTCCGCACGGAGGCCTGCTCAAGGGAGTTCAAAGGGTTTGAAATGAAGACCGGCATAACCACCCGGCTCGCGAATACACAGACACGAAACACCTCTGTCAACGTTGCAGGCATCCTTCGGGGAAGCAGCAGACCGGAGGAATGTGTCGTTTTAACCGGTCACTGGGATCACTTCGGCATCGGAGAAAAGGAGAACGGTGACTCAATATACAACGGAGCGGTAGATAACGGAACAACCATGGCATGGGCGTTTGAGATCGGCGAGGCCTTTGCATCCCTTGGCAAGAGGCCGGCAAGGTCAGTGATATTACTCTTCCCCACTGCCGAAGAACAGGGTCTGCTGGGATCATACTATTTTACTGCTAACCCGCCTGTCCCGCCCGAAAACATGATAGCATGCTTCAACAATGACATGATGCTTGCGATCGGCAGGATGAAAGATATCATGGTGACCGGCTACGGACAGTCTGACCTCGATGATATGCTGGCCTCGGCTGTTGAGAAACAGGACCGGTATATCCTTCCTGACCCTGCGCCGGAGACAGGCATGTATTTCAGATCAGATCACTTTCCCTTCGCACGCATCGGTGTCCCCTCACTCTTTGCCAGGGGCAACTGCGACAGCAGGGAAAACGGAAAAGAATGGGCTGCTGCAAGGGAAAAGGAATACCTGACAACAATGTATCACAAGCCGGCTGACAATTACTACACTGAGATGAACTTTGAGGGCATCGCAGAAGATGCTGCTGCTACCTTTGAGGTTGCGTGGCGCCTCGCAACAAGTGACGTCAGGCCTGCCTGGAAGAGTATGTCAGAGTTTGCAAATAATAGATAAACAATGAGTTAACGCATATCAGTTACTTCCCTCAAATAAATATTAATATATTTTGTGTTATTTTATTAACACTGTTATTAATTTAACATTATTGATTATATTTGCGCTGTGAATTTATGGCTAAGGTCATGCGTAAAAATGATCAGTAATTATGAAAGTAGGCGATATCTGTACCATACTGAAGGGCGAAATGATATGCGGAGAGGACAAGATTGACCATGAGGTTGAGTTCGCATTCGCATCTGACCTGATGAGTGATGTGCTGACAGTCAACTGCAACAACATACTCCTGATAACCGGCCTGTCAAATGTACAGACAATCAGGACGGCTGAGATGTCTGATGCCGGATGTATCCTCTTCGTGCGCAACAAGAAAATCAGTGACGAAATGAGAGCGCTTGCAGAGGAGATAGGAATGCCTCTTATTGCCTGCCCTTCAACAATGTTCAGGGCAGCAGGAGAATTATACAAAGCAGGTATAAAACCTCTTTATTGATTAACGTGGCAATGTCTTTCGAGTTTAAGGTTGAAGGCGGCGATTTCACCCATGCAGGTTATGCATCAAGCCAGGTTAAAAAGATGCTGAAGCAGCTAGGTGTTGACAGCAACATCATTAAGCGTGTTGTGGTATGTCTGTATGAAGCTGAGGTCAACATCGTCGCACATGCCCGGAGTGGAGTTATTTATGTGGCCCTTGAGGCTGACTATATCAACATGAGGCTTGTTGACAGCGGACCGGGCATACCTGATATACCACTGGCAATGCAAAAGGGCTACTCAACAGCTTCCAAAGAGGTGAGAGAAATGGGCTTCGGAGCCGGGATGGGGTTACCGAACATCAGTGCCAATGCTGACAGCTTCAATATCTCAAGTGTGCCAGGCACCGGCACCACGCTTGACATCACAATAAATCTAAACAGTGCATTCTGATACTATGGAAAAAAGTTTCTTCCATCATGCTCTTTCCATCCGCGAAGATATCTGTACGGGCTGTTCCATTTGCATGAGAGTCTGTCCTACCGAGGCACTTCGCATTAGAGACGGCAAGGCAAAGCTTATTGGGGACCGATGTGTTGACTGCGGCGAATGCTACAGGAAATGTCCGGTGCATGCTATCATTATCTCTCAGGATGACTTCAGCCGAATCTTTGACTTCAGCCACCGTGTGGCACTCATCCCTGCCGTGCTTCACGGGCAGTTCAGGCATGAAGTCTCTATGGCAGAGATAAGCGCAGTACTGAGAAGCCTGGGCTTTACATGGGTATATGAAGTCGAAAACGGCGCCGGAATCCTTAAGACCGCAATAGAAGACTTAATGACCATTCGTACCCTCCCCCGCCCTCTCATTTCTACCTATTGCCCGGCCGTGGTACGGCTCATCCAGGTTAAGTTCCCATCCCTGATAAGGAATTTTGCCACAATAAAAGCCCCTCTCGAAATGGCTGCATTTTATTGCCGTAAAGTGCTCCGTGACAAAGGTGCTCACAATGCTGAGATAGGTGTCTTTTATGTCACACCCTGTGCCGCCAAGATAGCTGCGGTAAAGTCGCCCGTAGGAGAAGAATCAACTCCTATTACAGGTGTTATTAATATGGACTTCATTTACAACAAGATTAACCGTACCCTCAGAAATAAGGGCGAGTTCGGATCGGATAAAGGCCATTCAACGTCTGTCAGCCCGGAATCGCTCACGTGGAGCCTCACTAACGGTGAAGCGGCAAATGTGGACGGGAGAACAATGGCTATCGATGGAATGAATAATGTTATCGAGTTCCTTGAGAAGCTTGAAAATGATGAGATCAGTGGCGTTGACTACCTTGAGCTGCGTGCCTGCGATGAGGGTTGTGCCGGCGGGGTACTGCTCTCCTCCAACCGTTTCCTTGTCGCAGAGAGACTGCGCAACAAGGCCCGCAACTTACTGGTGGCGCAGCAAAGAGAATGTGCTGATGAATTTCCCCCTATAGAAAACTACCATGATTACCTGATGAGCAAGGTAAACACTACGGAGGAGATTAAGCCGCGTTCGATGTACCGACTCTCAGTCGACCGTGACGAGGCCATGAGAATGATGAAGAGGTCACGCAGGATCATGTGCTGGCTCCCCGGCACCGATTGCGGGTTATGCGGCGCCCCGTCATGCCTGAGTCTTGCCGAAGACATTGTCCGACGCAGGGCTGACTTATCCAACTGTGTCTTTATCAGGGAGACAAACCAGGAAAAGAGGTTGATGGCTCGTGAGACATCTTCGAGGATTATGAAGAGAACATGGGGGGAAAACAATTTTGAGAAGAACTGTAACAAGAAAGGAGCAGAAAATGAAAGTAACTGAAATGGTTGAAAGACTAAGTCTCACAGTCTTTGCAGGTCATGATGGCCTGGGACGCATTGTGGAAGGCGGGTATACATCTGATCTTCTCAGTGACGTTATGGGCCATGCTGATGCGGGTTCTGTGTGGGTAACCCTGCAGACACACCGAAATGTCATGGCCATTGCCTCACTCAGGGATCTTGCTGCTGTGATAATCTCCTCAGGTGAGAAACCAGGCAATGAGACCATTGAACAAAGCAACGAGGATGGTATTCCGCTCCTCGGCACCACGCTTTCAACCTATGAGATAACCGGCAAACTGTATAGCATAACAGGCTGATCATGAGACCTTACAGGGCTGATCTGCATATACACTCGATCCTGTCACCATGCGCTGCGCTGGAGATGGCCCCTGCGGCAATAATTTCAAACGCCAAAAAAAGAGGCCTTGATATGATTGCATTGTCAGATCATAATTCAACTCTGAACTGTGAAGTGACGGTTGCACTGGGAAGGGAGGCAGGTATATCAGTCCTGAGGGCAGCTGAGGTGACCAGTGCCGAGGAGGTTCATTCACTTGTAATCCTTCCCGATGAAAATGCTATGCTGGGCTTCCAGAAGTGGCTCGAACGCCATTCAACGCATGCGCCGCATGACCCTGAAATATTCGGTTACCAGCTTGTTGTTGACGTACATGAAAATATTGTGGCAGAGATTGACCACTTCCTTACGGCAGCACTCGACGCCTCACTCGAGGAGGTGGGGGCAGCCGCTCACAGTCTCGGTGGACTCTTCATCCCTGCACATATTGACAGACAGTCTTTCAGCATCACCAGCCAGCTAGGATTCATACCTGAGGAGCTCTTTGTTGATGCTGTGGAAGTGGTGGGCGGGATGACGGATTTGCTTTATCCTGTGGTACGCAACTCCGATGCACATATGCCGGAACACATTGGCAGACGTTTCACAACATATATGCTTGAAAACCCTTCCTTTGAGGAGCTGGCGCTTGCTCTCAGAGGCGAAAAGGGAAGACATATCATATCGGTTACACCATGAAAGATATAGCCCTGCATATTATGGATATAGCCCAGAACTCAATAAGAGCAGGGAGTGATAGTATTATCATCACAACAGTTGAGTCACCTGATGATAACCGGCTTACAGTCACTGTGGCAGACAACGGTAAAGGAATGGATGAAGAGACACTTCAAAAGGCGGATGATCCTTACTTCACTTCACGCAAAACGAGGAGGGTGGGCATGGGACTGCCTTTGCTGAAGATGAATGCCACCATTTCCGGAGGTGACATGAAGATCACCTCCTCACCCGCTTCCGGCACAACAGTAACGGCATGCTTCGGTTATCACCATATCGACAGGCCTCCGCTGGGTGACATTCCGGGGGTCATTGCCCTCCTTATCACTGCCAATCCATCTCTTAATATAGTGTACAGCCATGCTTTCAACCTTGAAACCTGGAGTATCTCAACGCATGAGATAAGTGAAGCCCTTGACGGGGCCCCGGTAAACGATCTTAGGATGGTCAGGTATCTGAAGGAAATAATTGGAGAGAATTTGAAAGAGATAAAAACATCAAAGCCTGATATGATAAATATTAGGAATTTAGTGAATCAATAGGGATAAGTTTGCACAATTATTTGGACAAGAAAATAACCAACACATTCAAAAATAATCATGAGTAAACTCAAATCACTTGCCGATTTAAGGAAGATCCGGGAGGAAGCCCGGACCAGGCTTGAGCTGCGCGTCAAAGGTGACAGTCCTGAGGGGCTTGTCCAGGTCAGGGTGGCCATGGCCACCTGCGGCATTGCTGCAGGTGCCAAGACTATCATGGAATTTCTAACTGATGAGCTTGACAAGAGAGGAATCGGTGCAGTTGTCACTCAGACGGGCTGCATGGGTTACTGCTATGCCGAGCCTACGGTTGAGGTGCGGCTCCCCGGAAAGGATCCCGTTGTATATGGCTTCATTGATCTCAAGAGAGCCGATGAGATCATTGAAAAATACATAAAGAACGGGGAACTGGTTGAAGGGATCATCCCAGTCAACTATGAAAAGATAGACGAATAATCAGGGAGGATAAAACCGATGTCAAAATACAAAATGCACCTTCTTGTTTGCGGCGGTACAGGCTGTCGCGCCTCAGAGAGTGACCTTATCGTCGAGAGCCTGAGGAAGGAGATAGAGGAAAAGGGACTGCAATCAGATGTACAGGTGATCATGACCGGCTGCTTCGGGTTCTGTGAAAAAGGGCCCATAGTTAAGGTTATGCCTGACAACACGTTCTATGTGCAGGTCAAGCCGGAAGACGCACCGATAATTATAGCGGAGCATGTTATTAAGGGCAGACGCGTACAGAGACTCTTGTACACAGACCCGGTGGAGAAGAAGCAGGTCAGTGATTCAAGGCATATGGGCTTTTATCGAAAGCAGATACGTATAGCCCTTCGAAACTGCGGCTTCATCAATCCTGAAAATATTGACGAGTACATTGCACGCGATGGTTATGCAGCCATTGGAAAATGTCTGACAGAGATGAGCCCTGCTCATGTTGTAGAGCAGATGAAGCTCTCAGGCTTGCGCGGAAGAGGCGGCGGAGGATTCCCCACGGGCCTCAAGTGGGAGATCGCCTCACGCAACAATGCAGACCAGAAGTATGTGGTCTGCAATGCTGACGAAGGAGACCCCGGGGCATTCATGGACAGGTCAATCCTTGAGGGTGACCCCCACTCAGTACTTGAAGCAATGGCTATTTGCGGCTATGCCATCGGCGCAACGAAAGGACTAATATATATTCGTGCCGAATATCCGCTTGCCATTCAGCGCCTCAGGGTGGCAATAAAGCAGGCCCGTGATTACGGCCTCCTTGGAGAGAATATCCTCGGTTCCTCCTTCAGCTTTGATATTGAGATGAGATACGGTGCAGGCGCATTTGTCTGCGGTGAGGAGACAGCTCTCATCCATTCCATGGAAGGTGAAAGAGGCGAGCCGACAAACAAACCTCCCTTCCCGGCAGAGAGCGGCTTCCTGGGCAAGCCTACCAATGTCAATAACGTAGAGACCCTTGCAAGCGTGCCGGTCATTATCAACAAAGGATCTGACTGGTTCGCGGCTATCGGGACAGAGAAATCAAAAGGCACAAAGGTATTCGCACTCGCAGGCAAGATCAATAATGTGGGTCTAATCGAGGTGCCTATGGGTACGACTCTGCGTGAAGTGATCTTTGAGATCGGCGGTGGAATAAAGAACGGAAGAAAATTCAAGGCAGTGCAGACAGGAGGACCCTCCGGTGGCTGCCTGACGGAAAAGCATTTGGACATCCCCATCGATTTTGATAACCTCATTGCTGCCGGGTCAATGATGGGATCCGGAGGAATGATAGTGATGGATGAGGATGACTGTATGGTCTCCGTTTCAAAATACTTTCTTGAGTTTACGGTTGAGGAATCGTGCGGAAAATGCTCTCCGTGCCGTATAGGGAACAAGAGGCTGCACGAGCTTCTTACACACATCACCAAGGGCAACGGAACGATGGCAGACCTTGACAGGCTCAGGAACATGAGTCTTGTCATCAAGGACACCTCACTGTGCGGACTGGGGCAGAGCTCTCCCAATCCCGTCCTTTCTACGCTTGCCAACTTCATGGATGAGTACGTGGCTCATGTGTCAGAGAAGAAGTGCCCCTCTGGGCAGTGCCGTGACCTGATGAAGTATTCGATTGTATTTGACAAGTGTGTGGGATGCACGGCATGCTCCAGAGCATGCCCGGTCAACGCCATCAGCGGTGAACGCAAAGAGGTTCATTTCATTGACCAGGATAAATGTATCAAGTGCGGCGCCTGCTTTGACAAGTGCAAATTCGCCGCCGTGCTTATCAACTAAATGACAGGGAGACTGAAGATGGAAACAGTAAAACTTACAATAGACAATAAGCAGATAGAAGTGAACAAGGGAACGACCCTCCTCAAGGCGGCACACCGTCTGGGGGTGGAGATACCCACTCTCTGCCATATGGAGCTTCACGATCTCAACATCGAGAACAAACCCGGAGGATGTCGGATATGTGTGGTCGAGGTCCAGGGAAGACGCAACCTCGCTCCTGCCTGTATAACGAAGTGCGAAGAGGGAATGACCATTAGAACGCATAACGCCAGGGTGCTGAACGCACGCCGGACGGTAATGGAGTTCATCCTCTCGGATCATCCCAAGGACTGTCTGATATGCCCCAAGTCAGGTCACTGTGACCTGCAGGATATGGCTAACAGGCTTGGAATAAGGGAGATCCCCGGGCATGAGATTGCCGAGATGTCTACCTACCGTAAAGACACCTCTCCCTCGATTATCAGGGAGCTTGACAAGTGCATCATGTGCCGCAGGTGCGAGATGATGTGCAACGAAGTACAGACTGTGGGAGCACTGTCAGCCGTTAACAGGGGCTTCATGGCCGTTGTGGCACCGGCATTCGAGCAGAACCTCGAATACTCGCCGTGTACATATTGCGGGCAGTGCGTGGCAGTGTGCCCGACAGGTGCACTGACAGAGGTTGACCATACGCGCGACGTACTGAGAGCGCTCGTCGACCCGTCAAAGACCGTCGTGGTGCAGACAGCACCGGCAGTGCGCGCTGCCCTCGGAGAAGAGTTCGGAATGAAACCCGGAACCCTCGTCACAGGAAAACTCGTTGCCGCACTCAAGGCCCTTGGCTTTGACTATGTCTTTGACACCGACTTCGCAGCTGACCTCACAATCATGGAAGAGGGAACAGAGCTGCTGACCAGGCTGGGTAAGCATCTCAAGGGTGACACGGATGCCAACATCCCTATCCTTACCTCTTGCTGCCCCGGATGGGTCAACTTCTTTGAGCACAACTACCCTGAACTGAAAGACGTCCCCTCCACAGCCAAATCGCCCCAGCAGATGTTCGGCGCAATAGCAAAGACATACTTTGCAGATAAGATCAGTGTAAAGCGTCAGGATATGGTCGTGGTGTCAATCATGCCCTGCCTGGCCAAGAAATATGAGAGTCAGAGACCCGAGTTTGCCGTTGACGGCAATCCTGACGTTGATTTTTCCATATCGACGCGTGAGCTGGCAGCATTCATCAAACAGGCTAATATTGACTTTAACGATCTGGCTGACATGGACTTTGACAGGCCTCTCGGAGAATCATCAGGTGCGGCAGTCATCTTCGGCAACACGGGCGGTGTTATAGAAGCAGCTGTGCGTACCGCATATGAAATTTATACCGGAAAGAAACTGAGCCGGCTCGACTTTACTGAACTGAGAGGCATGGAGGGTGTCAGACAGGCAACCATCGATTTCAACGGCTTCCCGCTCAGCATCGGTATTGCACACGGACTGGGAAATGCACGCAAGCTGCTTGACGATGTCAAAGCCGGAAGATCAAAATTCCACGCCATAGAGGTCATGGCCTGTCCGGGCGGATGCATCGGCGGCGGCGGACAGCCTCTGCACCATGGCGACTCTTCCATACTGAAGGCCAGAGCAAAGGCTATCTATGAAGAGGATAAGAACAAAGCCATCAGGGTTTCGCATGAGAACCCCTATATCCTTCAGCTCTACAAGGAGTTCCTCGGTGAGCCTAACAGCGGGAAGGCGCATCACCTCCTCCATACACATTACTTTGACAGGAAGGCGAAGATCATCATCAAAAAGTGAGAAAAGGTAATTTAACTATCTAAAATTCAAAGAGATGTCAAGTATAAAGATAGAACTAAGAAAAGAGGATGTTGATAAGATCACTGAGATATGTGATTCATTCAGTAATGAGCCCCTTGAGCTGATAAACGTGCTTCATAAATGCCAGGAGCATTTCGGGTATCTTCCTGCCGAGGTACAGGAGGTCGTCGCCTCTAAACTGAATGTCTCTGCAGCAAAGGTGTACGGTGTTGTCACCTTCTACTCATTCTTCACGATGACGCCAAGGGGCAGGCACCCGATAAGCATCTGCATGGGTACGGCCTGTTACGTCAGGGGTGCCGAGAAGGTGCTTGATGAATTCAAGAAGGAGCTGGCCGTATCGGTTGGCCAGACAACCCCCGACGGCAAATTCTCTCTCTCGAGCCTTCGCTGTGTTGGAGCATGCGGCCTGGCACCGGTGGTCCTCGTCGGTGACAAGACCTACGGCAGGGTAGCTCCTGATGATGTAAAGGCTATACTGAAGGAATACGAATAGGGAGAAAAGTCCGTAAAGTCCGTAAAGGATTTTGAGTGATGATAGCTAATTCGACTTTCGACTTTCAACTTTCGACTTTGGACTTATTCCCTTCGACTTAAAAAAGTACTCCTTCTGCCTTTTTTTCCCGGCTATATCACGGGCGACATAGACTTTTTTGCCGGTATACGGATCAAAACCAAGATAATACATTGCAGTGGCAAGGGTCATTGGTGTGGGGGTAAAATCCTGCACCTGCTCCGGATGCATCCCCAGCTCCTTAAGCTCACGTGCCAGTCCCGCCATCTTCTGATCCGTCGTACCCGGATGGGCGGAGATAAAATAGGGTATTAGCTCATATTTGAGCCCGGCAGCCCGTACGATAGACTGGAACTTTTCCCGCAGCTTCCTGAAGTGTCTGAAAGGGCTCTTGCGCATCAGCCAGAGGACCTCATCGTCAGTATGTTCAGGGGCTACCTTCAGCCTGCCACTGGTATGGTTCACTACCAGCTCGTGCAGATAGCGCTCTTCAGCCTTCCCGGCTGACGGATTGTACTCCCTGAACAGCAGGTCATACCTCACTCCGCTGCTGACAAATGCCTTTTTAATGTAGGGCAGCGAATTTACTTTCTGATACAGTGCTGTCAGATCGCGATGCGAAGTTTCCAGGTTATCGCACACCGAGGGCCATATGCATGACGGCCGAGCGCATTTCTCGCATCGCTCCCTGTCCCTGCCTGCCATGCGGTACATGTTTGCCGACGGCCCTCCCAGGTCGCTGAGATAGCCTTTGAAACCTTCCATCCTCCCTATCCGCTCCACCTCCCTCAGTACGGAGGCCTCGGAGCGGCTGCTGACAAACTTGCCCTGATGGGCCGCAATGGCACAGAAACTGCAACCCCCGAAACATCCCCGGTGTATGTTCACCGAGAACCTGATCATCTCCCAGGCAGGGATTGGACCCTTCTTTGCATAACGGGGGTGCGGTGCATAGTTGAACGGAAGGTCATATACAGCATCTGCCTCAGCCTCAGAGGCCACCGGGTAAGGCGGGTTAACCACCACAAGAGTGTCGCCGCAGGGTTCGATGAGCCTCACAGGCCTCCGGCTGTTGCTTGTCTTTTCAAAGAGGACAAAATTTTCTGCATAGGCTTTGCGTGATGACTTCGCCTCACTGCAGGAGTGCAGTAGTTTGTCCCTGAAACCGGGTAACGGCGCCGGAGGCGCTGATGACGGCCTGAGTATCACTGTCTGTGGGAGGTCACTTATTGAATCCAGCCTCTCCCCTCTCCTCATTCTTGCAGCAAGCTCCCTCACCGCCTTCTCGGCCATGCCGTAGACGAGCATGTCTGCTCCGGAGCTGACAAGTATTGACGGTTCGAGCGAGTCGCACCAGTAATCGTAGTGCATCAGTCTCCTCATCGATGCCTCTATCCCTCCGATGACCACCGGAACGTCAGGAAAGAGCTTTTTCAATGCCTGTGTGTATACTTTCGTCGGGTAGTCCGGGCGGAACCCTGCCACGCCGCCGGGTGAGTATGCATCATCGGAGCGCAGCCGGCGCGTGGCGGTGTAGTGATTGACCATCGAGTCCATATTGCCGGCGGTGACACCGAAGAAGAGCCGCGGAGCACCCAGCTTACGGAAGTCGCGCAGATCATCACGCCAGTTGGGCTGAGGCACCACCGCCACGCGCAGACCCTCTGACTCGAGCACCCTGGCAATCACGGCCGCACCAAAGGAGGGATGATCGATGTATGCATCACCGGTGAAGAGGATCACATCAGGAGAATCCCACCCCAGAGCCTCAACCTCCTTCTGTGAAGTAGGAAGCCAGTTTTGCGAAATATTTTCCCTGATTTTCACTCTGCCAATTTACATATTATACCTAACTTGCTTTAATAAGTGCCATAAATCAGGTATCTGAATCATAATACCTATATGAAAAAGGCGCCTCCTGAATATTATTTTCCCAGCACCGGAACGGCATTTTATGCATCATGTTTGCTGATGATGATATTTCTCCTTCCCTCCCCTGCTGAAGCACAGGAAGCGGCTGCCAGACCATCTGTAGGACTGGCTCTCAGCGGAGGAGGCGCCCACGGGATAGCCCATATAGGCGTTCTGAAGGTGATGGAGGAAGCCGGGCTGAGACCTGACTATATCACCGGAGTCAGCATGGGAAGCATTGTCGGAGGCATGTATTCATTGGGATACTCAACCGACAGCATTATCGGGATTCTCCACAACCTGGACATGAATCTCATCATGAATAACAGGATCCCCGAGAACAAGATAATCTTCGAGGAGAAGAAACGCTTCTACAACAGTATCATGTCTCTCCCGATTAAATCAACGAAAGTCATACTGCCATCGGGAATAATGAACGGACAGCAGATTGAGAACATGTTAAACTATTATGCATGGCCTGCGGCTGACATAAACGATTTTTCCAGGCTCCCTATACCATTTTCATGTATGGCAGTGGATATTGTTACCGTCACAAAACGGGAGCTTAAGAGCGGATACCTTGCAGATGCCATGAGGGCAAGCATGGCTATTCCGACTGTCTTCACTCCTGTAGAGATTGACTCAGCCCTGCTGGTTGACGGCGGGCTTCTCAGGAATATCGCCGTTAGCGAGTTAAAAGAGATGGGCGCTGATATTATAATAGGATCATATACCGGCTTTCACCTCAAAAACCAGGAAGAGCTCCAGACAGCCACAGGCATTATAAAGCAGATAGGATTCATGCACGCATTCTGGGATTTCAACAATGAGAAAGAAAAGATTGACTTCCTGATTGAACCAGAGGTAAAGGATCTGCCGTCGATGGAGTTCAATAACCATGACACGACAATACAGCGTGGCTACAAGGCTGCCCTGGTTTACAGGGATGAATTCAGAAGACTGGCTGACTCGCTGAACAGGATTGCACCGCAGAAGCCCATTGAGAATATTCTTGACAGGCAATACCATACTTTTGACAGGATTGAGGTTACAGGTAACAAGATCATTGATGCCGCCCAGATAACGGGTGTTCTGGATATTGAGCCGCGACAGAAAGTTAATAAGGAGCAGCTCAGGGAAGGGATCGAACTGCTCTACGGGAAAGCCTGGTTCGAAAAGATAAGATACCGTGTCGTTCCACGGAATGACTCCCTTATTCTTGTGTTAGACTGTGTTGAGAGGCCCCAGACAATGCTTTACGGATCAGTACATTATGACAATGCGCTTAAAGCCGGGCTCATTATAGGATTCACATCAAGGAATCTCATTACCAGGAGATCGGTGATCAGTGCTGATGCATATATTGCAGAATACTTCCGGTATAACCTCAATGTCACACAGTTCGTTGGCAGGAACCAGAAGTTCGGATTGTCAGTCAATCTTACGGGAGACAATTCCCTGTACCCGTCACTCGAGATCAGAGGCTTCAGCGGAGCCGTGACCAGTACAAACTTTTACAACATGCTGTATATCAATAAAAGGATCGGACTGAATAACATGATGAACATATCGGCTGGAATTGAAAACATGTATCTCGCACCGGAATTTCCGACTGCGTGCGGCATGACAAGACTGAGATACAATTATATATCAGAGTCCTTCGATTACCAGGCGAATACCCTGAATACCAAGTACTTTCCTGACAAAGGGATCGTTTATCAGCTGGCGGCAGCCACATCAAAATTATATTCAGGCTATATCAGCTCTGACAGCCTGAACGCAGAGTGCACCAGCGAGAATCCTTATGAGTTTTCATTTGACAGGTTTTACATATTAAGGGGATCGTTAAGTCACTACTTCTCCCCTCACAGAAAGGTATCCTTCAATTTAAGGGGAGACGCCCTGTTCATCACCGGGACCGATTCTGTCACTGCGAACAATAACTTCTTTCTTCTGGGGGGGATACAGTCATCAGGAAGAAGATCGGTTCCGGCTGCAGGGTTTCATCCCTACCAGATAGCTGTCAGTGAGCTGGCAGGAATCGGTTTTGAGACAGATATCGAGATCTTCAGGGATGTCCATCTGACATTTTCTGCAAACGCGTTCGCCATCCGTGAGGCTGGCAGGACTTCAGGATACTCTCTTCTGGCAGGCTACTCGGCAGGTGCCGGATACATGTCAATCATCGGCCCGATAAAAGCAGGCATCATGCAGGGATTCTACGGCGAAGAGTCAGGCTTCAACAATTTCAAGGGTTATATCAGTATCGGCTACAATTTCTGATAGCCGAAACCGGTGGCCTGATTGTTGACATACATTACATGTTAGTAGTGATTTAACTGAAATGAATATACCGACAGTCATACTTCAGCATAAGCAGGTTTGTAATCTTGTTGTCAGGAGAAAGGTGAAGCAAAGCTTTGACATCCTTGCTGATATGCTTGAAAATGTATCATTTGGCGGCTTCAGGGATGAGTTCTCTGAGCTGCAGATGACATATAAGAATATCCTTAAATATACTGTTGAAGGGATCGATGACCCGGGGCGGCAGAAGGTTTACCTGAAACTGCTTCAAAGAATCCTGCGACTGGCTGACAGGGTTAAACAGGACATTTTGACACATCATTCCGGGTGGTATACTTATTCTGTCAGAGCTGTGGAGGAGAGGGAGGAGAGGCTGAGAGGAGGCAATATTGTTCAGAGTGTTGACGACCTTTTCTTCAAGACCCGTCTTGATGACCTTCTATCTTCGGCTGAGATACGCAAGCAGGAAACGACCAGGGAGCAGAGTGAAGAGCTGGAGAAACTCTCAGGTATCATTTTCAAACACCTGTGGCTGTCAGACTTCTATGGTGAGGCTGAAGAGAGCCTCATTGACATCCTGCTCCGGTCAGGTCGCATCGAATGGCATGAGATGGCAACATTCGTGAGTGCAATTACCCTCAGCTGCCTGAGGATATGGGATCCGGCCAAGCTGAGACTACTGGCAAAACTGTACAGGAACAAGACCCCGCATGTCTCGGAAAGAGCGATTACTGGCATTGTACTCATATTGTATTATTATGATGACAGGCTCAGCCTCTACCCCGAAGTGATGCAGGTGATGAAAGAGCTTTCCTCCTCCAGAGCCGGTTTCAGGGAGCAGGTACGCACCGTGGTGCTGCAAACGATAAAATCGCGCGACACTGAGAAGCTGACCAGGAGGATGCATGATGAGATATTGCCCAAGGTGGTGAAGCTCAGACCACGCATTGAGGAGAAACTTGATCTTGACGCCATCCTGGGCGAGAGCACCGAAGAGGGAAGAAACCCTGACTGGTCAGATATGTTCAGGGATTCGGAAGAGATGTTCAAGACCATGGAGGAGCTTACCAACCTTCAGATGGAGGGTTCTGACGTATATATGTCAGCCTTCTCGGGGCTTAAGAAATTCGACTTCTTCAGGGAACTGCGCAACTGGTTCATCCCTTTTTATCCTGACCATGTGACCGTTGACGAGATATTCCATGATGAGATCCTTGGTCCTGGTATCAACGAGCTTGCAGAGGCACTGTTCAAGACCCCCTTCATCTGCAACTCCGACAAGTATTCTCTTATACTTAACATGAAGCACCTCCCTGCAGAACAGAAAAGCATGATGCTTAAGGTATTCAGGATGGAGCTTGAGGGGCTCGAACAGATGAAGTATGACAGTGAGCTCACCGACCCGGCAGCACTGTTCAGAACCACAGTCACACAGTATATCCATGATCTTTACAGGTTCTACAAGCTCTCTGACTTCAAGAATGAGTTCGACGACCTCTTCATGAGCAGGCTTGATATATATAACTCTCTTTTCTACAGGGAGATATGCGGGTCTGAGGCAGACAGCAGGTCTCTTGCCGATTATTTCTTCAGCAAGGAATATTACGGCGATGCCCTTTCGATCTATCTGACGGTGCTGACATCAGTGACAGATGACGCAGAACTCTACGAGAAGTCAGGATACTGCTACCAGATGGCCGGGGAATATGAGAAGGCGCTGGAGAAATATTCAATGGCCTCCATCATCGATCCGAAGCCGTGGACCCTGAAGAAGATGGGATTGTGCCTCAGGAAGCTGGGCAGAGAGCAGGAAGCATTGAAATTATACCTGAGGATTCTCAAGAGTGACCCTGATGATCTTAACACTGTCCTCGTCACTGCCCACTGTTATCTTGACACGGGCAACTATGACAAAGCCCTGAAGCATTATTTCCGGATCGAGTATGAGAACCCCGGTAATGTCAGGGTGCTGAGGCCTATCGCCTGGTGTTTCCTTGTCACCGGCCGGTTCACGGAGGCAGCGAGCTATTTTGAACGGATCACAGAGAGCTCTCTGACCCCGCATGACAGGATCAACATTGGCCATCTGGCCCTCTGCCAGGGTAACCCGCAAAAGGCCATTGAGCTCTATCTCAGTGCTGTTACTGCAGGGGGAATTACGGATGAGGCTTTCGTATCAGTCTTTTCAGAAGACTCTGCTGTACTGATAAAAAACGGGGTTTCTCCTGATGATCTGCCGATAGTGCTTGACTATGTCCTGATGAGCCTTGAAGACAGGGGTCAGGGATGACGATCACCCGGTGGCGGATCCTTTTTGCCATAAGGTTTGCCTCTGTCACCCTTGTAAGGGTGCCAATCGTGCCTGTTCCTGTTCATTTTCTCCATCATCTCACGGTTTCTTGCCTCCATCTCACGCACCCTGGCAAGCTGATCAGGTGTAAGAAGGGTATCGATATCCCTCTTGAAGGCCGTTGAAACCGAGTCGAAATCCCTTCTGAACTCTGACTGCATCTCGCGCGTCCTCTTTTCATAGCTCTTCATAACTTTCTCAAGCTCAATACGCTGCTGATCATCAGGATTGATCACCTCCATCATCATCTCTGCAAAGTCCCTGCCGCTGACTGACATACGCATCTTCCTGAGCTTTGAATGCCTTATCTGCGCAGAGGTGAGCATCCCCAGCAGAAACCCTATCAGAAGTGTGGCGATTACTATTATTATTGCTTTTGTTTTCATGGTTTTCAATAATTACCGGTAAGAAGTGATATCATGCCTTCCTCTGTTGTGTCACCAAGGCCCAGCAGGGTCTCGAATGAAAAGTTGCCTCCGGAAAGAAAGACTGAGACGGCAAGCAGAACAATTGCAGCGGCGCCGGTAACGGCAATCCGCAGAAAGAGTGAATTCATTGAGAGTATTACTCCCTCATACAGTCTCCCGGGCTGCATACCTTCGATCCTCTGCATCACCCTTCCGGTGAAGCCGGCCTCGAAATCATAAGAGCCCCGGATCTCTTCCATAAGAGTTTTGTCTTCCGAACCCGGCACGGAATCATCGCCGAGCAATTCTACCAGCCGCATTATCTGTTCCTTATTCATCTGTACTCTTTTATAATAGTCCTCAACTGCTCCTGTGCCCTTGACAGCCTTGAGAGCACCGTACCAACCGGTATTTCAAGCACTTCCGCTGTCTCCTTCGTGGAATAACCTTCAAGCATTCTCATCACTACCACCGCCCTGAATCCAGGTTCCAGCATTGCCAGTGCCCTCCCGATAACCTCCTTGGTGTCTCGCCTGTCATGATCGTTTTCATCGGTCATGTCATAAAGTGTCTCCCGCCCCTGATCTTCATTTACAAATACTCCCGATGACCTTTTTCTTCTTTTTATCTCATTGAGCGTCAGGTTGACAGCAATCCTGTTTATATAAGTAGGAAGCTTCGCTTCGCCCCTGAACTCAGAGAGAGAGTGATAGAGCCTGACAAAAACATCCTGTCCGATGTCTTCCGCATAAACATTATCACCGAGCATCCCCTTCACAGTTCTGGCCACCATCTTCCTGTATCTCTCAACGATCTCACTGAACGACTGCCTGTCTCCGTTTAGTGCAAGACTGACAAGATGCTCATCTGTAAGACCATTGTAAGTCATATCCGAAGTTCAGGTAATAGACAGCTATGCAGGTCGAAATATTCCGCAGGAATCTTTTATTTGTTCTTCCGCAATGTCAGTATGCCGGGTGTGCCGGTTTCAGGACCTCGATGGTCATGTCTTTCCTGTAATGCATGATGAACATCCCTTTGTTCTCATACCCGTCACTGAGGCTACTCCTTCTGAAGTCGGGGTCAAGACACACGAGTTCAGGATTGAAGATGCCGGGGTCACTGATAAAGGCATTGCCGTGGCTCGCAATACCGCCGATAAAATAAAATGCTATGTCAAAGCCTCTCCAGGCAAAGCTCTCTGCCATCGGCTCGGTACCAAAATTCTTCCTGAATGATCTCATGAACCATGATGCCGTGCTGCTGTTGAAATCAATATAGCTCTCGGCCGGGATAAAGAGCTCAAGGTCATAATAATACCTGAGGTCAATCGTCTCAAGCGAGATGATCTCAGGGTAGCCCATTACCTTGATGCTGTATTTACGTGAAAGGGTATGCAGGGTGGAGAATGCAGAGCTAACCTTTGGCGTCTCGGTGAAGGCCAGTATAATAATATTCTCCCTGTCAGGCCTGATGAGGCTCTCAAGTGAACTTACTCCCCTGTATGTATCATTCCTGGGTATCAGTCCGGTATAATACTGCGCGGTGACAATGGTGCTGTCGTCAGGTCCGGCAGGCTGCATGGCCGACGATATCTTATTCCAGTATTCAGATGTAAGCGGATCACTCATCAGAGTGTCTGCATAGAGAAAAAGTATGTTGCTGCCCCTGTGTGATCTGAGCTCAGTCACAGAGATATCCTGTGCCACGCTCACCGACGGGTGCACCCTGAAGAGTGTCGGTCTGTTGCTGAGTATGTTCTGGTCGCGCAGCGGGACCGGTGAGACAACAGGGATAGAGTGCGCGGCAGCCCACTGTGACAGGATACTCAGATTACTTGAATATACCGGCCCGATGATCAGGTCAGCATCATTGAGCCGCCCTGAAGAGATAAGGCTGTTTATCTGTTCCGTGTCTCCACCCGTATCATAGACATCAAGTTCAACCTTGAGTCCCAGCGCACGCAGGCTGTCAACAGCTATAAGTATCCCCTCATATATCTCCAGGAAAGGTACACTCCCTTCATATATCCACTGGCCGGGCATAACCACATCCTTATATATCTTGTTGCCCTTAGAGTCCCTTTTCGTGGAATCAACATATGATCTGACACTGTTTTCATTAATGAAGAACGGCAGCATAACCGCGACCTTCACTGAGCCGCTCAATTCTGTTATCAGTGTCTTTTCAGACGGAACTGTAAATACAAGCGAGGTGTCAGATACATTTTTGGCGTCAGTAACATCCCCGGCTATAACAACCTTCTCAGTAACCTGTGTCTGTTGTTTTTCCGCATTACCGGAAGAGACTTTGTCGCGCGGTATCAGCAGGTAGTCTCCCTCACGGGGGAAGAGCAAACCCTTGTTCGCTTTCTTAAGCTCCCTGACAGAGATGCCGTACTCGCGTGAAACTGATGAGAGTGTCTCTCCTCTTGCCACCCTGTGGTATATAAACCTCGGATCCTGTGTGCCGGGGCTTTTTGAGGTTGAGGAGGAGGAAGATGCTGTTGCTGTTGCAGCAGTGGCAGAAGCAGGCGCGGTTGTTTTCGCAGGCGTCTGCGTGTTTGTCTGAGTCTTCGGTTCCCCGCTGACTGTGGCTGCGGCCTTCGCATCTGCTGCAGGAGACGCTGACGATGCTGGTATCTTTAGCATCTGACCCTCCTGTATTCCGTTATCAGGTATCACGTTCTCACGGGTGATATCATCAACCTTTACATTGTATGCTTTGGAAATTGAGTAGAGAGTCTGTCCCTTCTGCACTGCATGCATATAGTATATCTTGCCCTCCGCGACGATCTTCTGTTTTGATACCTCAACAGGCACCTGGGCAGTCATTGATGAAGACACCATCAGGGCCGCTATCATCAGCAGGGTTTTCAGAGCATGTTTGGGATATATGGCAGTTCCGTTGTTCATTGCAAGGTAAATTTTCATACTCAAAAAACAGCTTTTCAATGCCTTTATTTCAGATCGGCAAGAAATGCTGCAACATTTTTTTCAATTCTTCTGATCGGGTCTTCACCCTCTGCCTTCAGAAACCTTTGTCCGGTGATCTTCTCATATAGCTCAATATACCGTTCAGATATCTCTGTAACAAATCCGGGGGTCATTTCAGGTACCTTTTCACCGCTCCTCCCCTGGAAGCCGTTGGCCATAAGCCACTCACGCACAAATTCCTTCGACAGCTGCTTCTGCTGCTCACCCCTGGCAAAACGCTCTTCATATCCGTCGGCATAGAAGTAACGTGAACTGTCAGGCGTGTGTATCTCGTCAATAAGATAAATCTTTCCGTCACGCTTCCCGAACTCATATTTTGTATCAACAAGTATCAGGCCATGTTCTGCGGCTATTTCTGAACCCTTAATGAAGAGCTTCATAGAATAGTCCTCGAGCATGCGGTACTCATCCTCCGGGACCAGTCCTGACCTGATTATCTCTTCGACCGAAATATCCTGGTCATGCATACCGTGTTCGGCCTTGGTTGTAGGAGTTATCAGCGGCTTTTCAAATCGCTGATGCTCTCTCATTCCTTCAGGTAGGGGTATTCCGCACAGCTCACGTGCCCCTGACTTGTATGTTCTCCATGAACTTCCGGTAAGATAACCTCTAACAATCATTTCAACAGGGTAAGTTTTGCACCAGTGCCCCACCGTCACATTGGGATCGGGAGTGGCGATATTCCAGGTCGGTACAATATCTTTCACCCTCTCGAGGAACATGGCAGCTATCTGGTTAAGAACCTGGCCCTTGTAAGGTATCCCCTCAGGCAGCACAACATCGAATGCTGAGATACGGTCAGTGACCACCATCAGAAGATATTTGTCATCAATATTGTATACATCTCTTACCTTCCCTTTATAAATGCTCTTCTGCCCCGGAAAACTGAAGTTAGTTGCTGTAATTGCTTTTGCCATGATATTATCGAATTAGTTGTTCTTATCCTCTTTTTGGTTTTTCTCTTCTGTGTCATAGGCCCTCACGATATGTTTCACGAGCCGGTGCCTGACTATATCTCTTTCATCGAAGCGGATGACGGAAATTCCTTCTATGCCAGTAAGAAGGCGTATTGCCTGCAGCAATCCTGAATCACTTCTTCGGGGCAGGTCAATCTGTGTTGTGTCGCCTGTAAGGATGAACTTTGAGTTCATCCCCATGCGGGTAAGGAACATTTTAAGCTGGTTAATCGTTGCATTCTGTGCCTCATCGAGTATGACGAAGCTGTTTTCAAGGGTCCGCCCGCGCATGAATGCCAGCGGGGCTATCTGCACCGTTCCGTCTTCAATCCACTGTTCGAGCTTGCGTCCCGGAATCATATCATGAAGTGCGTCATACAGAGGCTGCAGATATGGATCCAGCTTATCCTTCATGTCACCGGGCAGAAAACCAAGCCTCTCACCAGCCTCCACAGCAGGGCGTGTAAGAACGATCTTCTTCACCTCGTGGTTCTTCAGAGCCCTCACTGCCAGGGCAATGGCGGTGTAGGTCTTACCCGTTCCTGCCGGTCCTTCAGCAATGATCAGGTCGTTGGCGCTGTAATCTTTTACCAGAAGCAACTGGTTAACTGTACGGGCCCTGACAGGCTTTCCATTCGTTCCGAAGACGAGAGCATCCTCAAAGTCTCCGCTTGAAGCAGTGCGCATGTGATCCTCATCCACAAGCAGACGCTCAAGGTCATTCTCATCGATCCTGTTGAAATGCCGGTAATAATCAAGCAACGCCTCCATCTTTCCGGCAAAGAGTGAGACCTCCTCGGCCTCACCAACACATTTCAACTCATTCCCCCTCGCAATGATCTTTATCTTCGGAAAATATCCCTGTATCTGGTCGAGCAGCCTGTTAGCAGGGCCAAATAGTAAAACAGGGTCTATCCCTTCAAGTAAAATCACTCTCTCTGTCATCCTCTCGTTAACTCCTTTTCTCTCTTTACTCTGTTTTTCAAATACTTACAGTCTGTCTAAAATTTTATTTCAGGCTTCTCACAAAGTAAGTTTATTTTTTTCAGAAGATTATCTTTGCTGTAACTATTTTGAGGATGGCAATTATCACACTGACGACGGAGTGGCGGGAGGACGATTTCTTTCACGGGATACTGAGGGGCAAGCTGAGCAGCCTCTGTCCCGGGGCAGTAGTGATAAACAACGCATCTGCCATCCCTCCGCTGAACATCATGCACGGGGCTTTCGTCATCAGGAACACCTTCAGCCACTATCCGGAAGGGACGATACACCTTATTTTTATCAGCAGCGAAGGGTCAGGCGAACAGCCTCATCTGCTTGTAAAAGCGAGGGGACACTGGTTCATAGGGGCTGATAACGGCATCTTTAACCTGATACTCAACTCTGAGCCTGATCTGACAGTATCGCTTGACAATCAGGACCATAGTGACGAAATATCTCTTTTTGTAAGGACTGCCGCAGCAATCAGCGAAGGAAAGAGCCCTGCGTCTCTCGGAAGAAAAGTGAAGGGAGTCTCTGAGAGGGTTCCGCTGAGGGCTACCATAGACCGCGATGTGATCATCGGCAGTGTCATCTTCATTGACTCATACGGCAACGCAATCACGAATATCACAAGGGAGATTTTCTCGAGGGTATTTGACGGCAGGGCGTTCCGGATTCTCATCAAGAGCAACAAGTATCATACTGAAAAAATAAGCCTCTTCTACAGCGACGAGCCTGTCGGAGAACTGGTGTCACGGTTTAACAGCATCGATCTGCTTGAAATATCTGTCAATGGTGCAAACCTCTGCCAGTTGTTTGGGATAGATACAGGTGATGCAGTGCGGGTTGAGGTCAGAAGCAGCACGCAGGCAGGGAACGGACTTTTTTAAATACCAAACATCGAATGAGAGACAAAGCGATCAAAGAATTTAGCAGGCTCCTGGATATTATGGATGAGCTGAGAGAGAAGTGTCCGTGGGATCAGAAGCAGACCAAGGAGACCCTGAGAAAGCTGACCATTGAAGAGACTTATGAGCTTGCCGAAGCTATTATAATGAATGACTATGACAGCCTTAAGAAAGAGCTGGGAGACCTCATGCTGCACATAGTGTTCTACTCAAAGATTGGCTCGGAGGAGGGGCTCTTTGACATGGGCGATGTTCTTGAAAGCATAAACACAAAGCTCGTATACAGGCACCCTCACGTGTTCGGTGATGTAAGTGTTACCCGTGGTGCCAGCGAGGTGGAAGAGAACTGGGAAAAACTCAAGATGAATGAACACCCTGAATATAAACCGGTATTATCGGGAGTGCCGGCTTCACTTCCGGCGACCGTAAAAGCCAACAGGATACAGGAAAAAGTCAGGGGTGTGGGCTTCGACTGGGAAAACAGGGAACAGATATGGGACAAGGTGACCGAGGAACTTGATGAGCTGAAACACGAGGTTGCTGAAGGGAAAAAGGAGAACATCGAGGCCGAACTGGGCGACCTCTTCTTTTCAATAATAAATGCTGCCAGGCTTTATGAGATTGACCCGGAGACGGCCCTGGAAAAGACAAACAGAAAATTCATAAGCAGGTTTAACTACCTCGAACAACAGACCCTGGTACAGGGAAGATCACTGCATGACATGACCCTTGACGAGATGAATGTCATCTGGGAGGAGGCAAAGAGTTTCGATAAGGATTATTGAGAGCCTCAGTCCGAATATTTGTAGCTGAGCATCTGGTAGATGATCTTTGCTGCCATGAAGTCGGGTGCCTTGTTCGTCTCTGAGGGGCACAACTCCACAACGTCAAAACCAACGACATTAAATCTTCTGAAGACCTCCCTGAGGAACGCCATCACCTCCCTGTAATCAGGCCCCCCCGGCTCAGGTGTGCCGGTGGAAGGCATCACCGAAGGGTCAAAGACATCCAGGTCAACAGTTATATAAACATTCTCTGTAAGGAGGTCTGCAGCCCTGGCATAGAGTGACCTGTCAGCCCAGAGCTCATGGGCATAAAATATCCTGCTGCTGTCGGCATACGGCAGCTCCTCATGAGCCATGCTCCTGATGCCCACCTGTACGACAGGGGCACACTCCTTCGCCCTTGACATTACACAGGCATGATTCAGAGGTGAACCCTCATATACCGGCCTGAGGTCGGAATGGGCATCGAGCTGAAGTATGGTAAGGTTCTGAAAAACAGCTGCAACAGCCCGGAATGCTCCGACGCTCACAGTGTGGTTGCCACCTATGACTACCGGAAAGCGCTTTTCAGCCAGGAGTCGTGAGACAGTTCCGAATACCGCCTCTGTCACCTCCTCTGGATCCGGTCCGGTCACTAACGGAGGGAGGGTGAAGATACCCTTCCTGTAAGCCTCGGTGCGTGTCTCTATATCATAAAACTCAAGAGCCGGAGAAGCCTCAAGTATCGCCGCAGGGCCCCTGTCAGCACCTTTTATATAAGTACTTGTGGCGTCATACGGGACAGGAATGATGATGATCTCTGATTCATCGTATCGGCAGACCACCTCTTCGCCGCCAAAATTGGTAACGGACATATTACTCTTTCCCGGTTGCCTTTTTCTTTGTAACTTTCTTTGCAGCGCCCTCTCTGGCACCCTCCTTTTTCACAGCACCGGCCCCGGCCTTAGCTTTGGGTTTGACCTCTGTCTCCGCCTCCGCCTCCGGTTCTGTCTCAGCCTTTGGCTCTTCCTCCTTCACCAGGAGGTTAAGCTTATGAAGGATGTTATACCAGTGCAGCACTTTCTTTATGTCCGAAGTATAGACCCTTGTCCGGTCATACTCGGGAAGCATTTCAGTGAAGTACTTCTTCAGTTCTGCATCGGGAAGTTTGTGAGAGACGGCCTCACCGCCGTTCTCCTTCTCCCATATCCTGTCCATCACTTTGCCCAGCGGAAGGTCTTCACCCGTTGTAAAAATTGCTATCTCCTCAAGAGCACTTACCTTGGAGGTAGCTCCTGCACTGAGGCGCCGGCCGGTCTCAAGGTTCTCCACAATGACTGCATTCTTGCCCTGCGCAATGAACTTGAAGAGTGTCCCTTCACCGGAAATCGCCAGAATATCTTTCAGATTCATCTCTTTTAATTAATTGTTAATGATTGTATTTCAGATACTTATTATACGATGTTTCGCTCTTTTTTTATTTTCTCCCATGCTTCGTTCACAGACTTGAACTTCTCCTCGGCCGTTTTTCTGAATTCTTCACCCAGGTGACCCACCTTGTCGGGATGGTATTTCAATGCCATCTTACGGTAAGCTTTCTTGAGCTCTTCTTCAGTAGCCGACCGTTCAACCTCCAGAATACGATACGCAGCATCGGTGGAGGGGACAAACATATTTTGTATTGACTCATAGTCTGTTGCTGAGATCCCCAGCATATCGGATATGGCCTTTATTACCCTTACCTCTGCAGGCTCAAAGCGACTGTCAGCTGCTGAAATGTTGAACAGTATATGTATCAGCTGGAGTCTTGAGGGGTAATCCATATTCTTCCTTATCTGCGAGCATACGTCACGGAGAGGGATTTCCTGTTTCAGGAGGTCTCTGAGAAGCATCAGGGCTTCCTGTGCAGTATCGGGTCCGAACTGACTGACAAAGAATCTCTTGACATAATCGAGCTCAGATTTCACCACGCGGCCGTCAGCTTTCATCACCGCGGCGATGAGTACCAGAAGACTCATGCCGAAATCGCCCGGCGTTGTCCCCTGTCTTACCTGCTGTCCCGACTGCTGCCAGGCAACCGTCCTTGAGTTGTCAACCACCGAGCCTATGAAGAAGCCCAGCAACCCGCCTATCGGTCCGCCGACAACAAAACCTAATCCACCCCCTATCCACTTGGCAAAACTTCCCATTACCTCTCCTTTGCTGCCAGACGGAGCATATCATCATGGATCTTCAGAATCTCCGGAATAATCATTTCGTTGTCAGCATTATTGATGACATAATATGACTGCTCTTCCCGTTCATTATCCTCCATCTGGTTATTTATCCTTTCAAGCACCTCTTCGCGGCTGATCTCGCTGCGGCCCATGACACGCGAGATACGCTCCTCCACAGGCGCTGATATTGATATGACCCTGTCAACCAGCCGGTCAGCCCTTGCCTCAAATAGTATCGCTGCTTCCATAATCACATAAGGTGCATCAATGACTGAGGACCATGCCTCAAATTCGCGGAGGACTGCAGGATGGACAGAAGCATTGACCTTTTGCAACATATCAGGCTCATTGAAGATCAGCCGTGCAAGCTCTCTGCGGTCAAGCTCACCCCCCTCATACAGGTCCTTACCAGCAATTTTATTCATCTCTGACCGTATTGCCGGGTCATTGTTCATCAGCCGCCTGGCTGCGACGTCAGCTACGAATACAGGCACTCCAAGGACCCTGAATATCCTGCATACTGTTGTCTTGCCACTCCCTATGCCGCCTGTTATGCCCAGTCGTCTTGCCATGCAGCCCGGAGCTAATTATTACGGTTATTTTTCAGACTGAAAAGAGAGACATCCCTGTCAAGAAATGTGACCTCGACAGATACCCTTTTCTGCGCTGTCTCCAGATATTCAGGGAATTCAAGAGGCACCTTAACCCTGAAGTTGCCTTCCATCCTGCTGTATGACCGGTGTTGCGTTGAAATACCCCTCAGGGTGTCAAGTACATGCTCCGGACCTGTGACCGTAACACTGTCCGGATCGGGTACCAGAACAATCCTTGTCCCCGGCGGTGCATCCAGCTTAAGATCGGGAAGCACTGCCATCCTTCTTGTCACCAGCTTGTCATAGCCGAAAAAGAGCGTATCAGGATGAACAGATATAATCTCAAAATCAGCATGCAGCTGTTTGGCGAAGCTCTGTATGAGTCCTGATGTTACAAGGAAATAATGAGGAGTAGGACCGGGGATTCTCTTAGGGGCAACCCTGGTGAAATCTATCACTACGGGAGCCCTGCTGCCTGAGAGCTTCATCTTGAGGATCGAATAACCCGGCCCGCGGAGATCCATCTCCAGCTTACCTGGCAGATCACCTGTAATAATCCGGTCTTTAGGTGGATTAATGTACCGGACAGGATAGTTTATTGTCCCGTCCAGCTCCTTACCAAGCTCATTAAGATACCAGAAGACAAATGACAGCAGAAGAAAAAAAGCAAAAACAGGCAGTTCCCTGTTCAGGATGCTTCTTCGTTTCTTATTCTCGTCTGCCGTCATTGCCAGTCACTCTTAGTCAGAGTTACTTCTTCTCGATGTCGGAAGGGTCTCTCAGGACTGCGTTCTTGTCAACCCTTACCTTGACATCGTTTGCGATCTCAATGGTGACGACGCTATCAGACACTTCAATGACTTTACCGTATAAGCCTCCTGTGGTAACAATCTTATCACCTTTGGAGATTGAACTGCGGAAGTTGGTCAACTCCTTCTGCCTCTTCATCTGCGGTCTGATCATAAAGAAGTAAAACACCACGAAAACGAGCAGCAGGGGAAGAAGGCTTGTCAGCATGTTGGGACTTCCCTGTCCGGCAGGTGTGGCCTGTAAATAAATGAGTGCAAGTGTTGTCATGATTGTAATTGTTATTTGTTGTTTGTTGTTATCATTTGTCTTAAAGTCTGAAGGTCTGAAGGTCTGAAGGTCTGAAGGTCTGAAGGTCTGCGAGCCGCCCCGCATTCAATCAGTCCGGGACTAATTCTTCATTCTTAATTCTTAATTCTTAATTCTTACTTCTTAACCACCTCGGCAATAATACGCAAAATAACTAAACTATTCTCTGCATTTGACTGTACTACAACTGTTTTTGTCTGCAATCCCTCTCTTCCGGAGGTATCAAAGATCACTTCAATGGTACCGCCTTCGCCCGGGGCTACCGGTTTCTTGCTGAATTTCGGGACTGTGCAGCCGCAGCTGGCTGATGCTGCAGTGACGACGAGGTCTGCGTCTCCGGCGTTGGTGAATTTGAAGATGCAACCGATTTTCTCTCCAGGTCTGACTGACCCGAAATTATGATCGAGCGTATCGAATTTAATGACAGCAGTGCCTGAGGTATCAGCAGGGGTCTCCCTGCCCGCACCGGAAGAAGCTCTTCCGCATGACGCTGCCACCAGCCCCCCCAGAACCACTATCAGTGATATGTATGTTACTAATTTCTTCATTCGTTTTTATTTAAACACAACTTGTCCCGGCTTGCCGGGAGAGTTACACTGAGTTTTTTACGGAGTAATACTGACGCTCCTCGCTCCTCGCTCCTCGCTCCTCGCCCCTTGCC
>Ga0209450_10000173_pt1 | contig 35219 bp, 28 predicted proteins | sample FrelakmetLWP11LW_FD_187149 | JGI IMG/M metagenome (GOLD analysis project Ga0209450, IMG submission 187149) | Freshwater lake sediment microbial communities from the University of Notre Dame, USA, for methane emissions studies - LWP11 LW (SPAdes)... | ecosystem: Environmental > Aquatic >...
ATCAGATCTGGAATTATCATCTTTCTGGCAGTTGTGTTTTTCCTTTTCATTGCTTCTCCGGCATCAGGTCAGGGGGAGACGAAGCTAGAGCATGCCCGGATCACATTAATAGACACATCGGCCATTCACGAGGCCGGGATAAGGCATATTCGCGGAACCCGTGTGGAGACTTTTTCCGGCATTGATAAGATCACTCTTGACAGGGATGCCTCTTTGAAGTTCCTGCAGAGGCTTCATTCATCAGCCGGAATATGGAAGAAGAGCAGTGATCCCCTCAGGGAAGCTCTCGGTCTTCTCATCTTTCATGCATCGAGGCCTGAGCCCGACACGATATTCCGTTACCTCTCTGCGTATGATTACGAGAGCATCAGGGTTCCGCTCGATCACTACTACCAGCTTGATTCTGTCAGGATCATCCTCCCGTTCCTCCCGGAAGACTCCACCGTCACAGACACAGCACGTAACGCAGCCGGCGCAGAAGAAATGTTCATTGAGGCAGGCAACAGGCTGGAAAAGGTGAAGCTCACACACGATGCGAAGCCGGTGATGAAGAATGACACCCTGGCACTCAATGATTCCGTATACATCCTGGTGAAGGAGTTTGTGCCTGCCGTTCTGCCGCAGTATACAAAAGACACTATTGTGCTGGTAATCACTGACACCCTTCCGGAACCGGGGCTTAACAGGAGAGACTTTCCGTTCAGATACCTGAAATATCCCTATATGGCAGACTCCCTGGCTGTTGCAGTAAGTTCGCTGCTGAGCTACATCGAGGAGCGCGATTCAACAGAGTTCAGGTTCATCGCTGAAACAGGAAGAGGAGCTGATGTATGGCTGAACAACAGATCTGACAAGCTGATCAGATTCTGGCTTCCTGGCGGGGAAGGGGACTCGGTAACAGTATGGATAGGTAGTCCATCGAGAAACACCGTTACACTGCAGGCGGAGGAAGGGGTAATGTTCAAGAAACAGTTGTGGCATGATGCCTATGTCGATACCCGTGTCAATGTCACTACAGTGCAGGAAGAGGCATTGCGCAAGGTGACCCTGAGCAAGATCAAACCTAACTACTGGAAATACAAGGGTGACATGTCATATCTCCTTTCACAGGGTCTTGTCTCAAACTGGGCCAAGGGGGGTGAGAATAACATCTCCTCGGTAGTTGATCTGTCAGGCAACCTTGATTATAATAACAAGGAGTCAAAGGTAAGCTCATCAACCTGGGGAAGGTTAGCTCTCGGGCTGCAGACTTCCGGCAAAAATACCGATATAAGGAAGAACCTGGATATTATAGAGATATACTCAAAGCTTAATCACAGTGCCTTCGGGAAATTCAATCTCAGCGGTACTTTTCAGTTCAAAACGCAGTTTCTGCCCGGATATAATTACCCGAACGATTCTGTTAAGGTCTCCAAATTCTTCAACCCGGCAATATTGATATTTGGATACGGACTTGATTACAAGCCAAACAAAACTATTTCCATAAACTTTTCCCCGGTCTCATACAAAGGTACCTTCGTCCCTGACACTGCGGAAATAAATCAGACAAAGTACGGTGTTGCTGCTGACCGCAAATCAAAGAATGAGATGGGCTCATACCTCACCATCATCAGCAAGAATACGATTTATGAAAAGGTGACAATGACCAACAGGGTTCAGCTATTCAGCAATTTTCTCAATAATCCGCTCAATATAGACATTGACTGGGAGATGATAGCGACGATGAACCTCAACTGGTTTACTGACCTGAAGATCAACACGCACCTTATTTATGATGATGACACCGTGCTCCCTGTTTTTGATGACGACGGTGAGCCTGTCCTTGGGCCTGACGGGAAGCAGAAGAAGTATCCCAAGCTGCAGTTCAAGGAGATACTTGGTGTGTCGTTTGTATTCAGATTTTAGAGGCTCTTCGTAAAGATCCTGAACCGCTTGACGATTTTTCCGCCAAGTCGTTCATACTCAGCTCTCATCCGGGTATTTTCCTCGAGAACCAGATGACTGTCGAGGGTTGTCATCTTTTTCCTGATGGCTGACTCCAGTATCTTGGCACCCATGAGAGTGTCAATCCCCTGTCCGCGGTATTCAGCTTTTACACCTCCCAGCATCATCAGGAGGGTTTTTGATGTTGCGGCAGCCCAGAGGATAAAGAACAGGCCGAACGGGTACAGGTATCCCCCGGACCTCTTTATCCCGCTGCTCAGGTCGGGCATTCCTATTGCGAAGCCCACCAGAGTACCCTGGCTGTTTGCCACTATCTTTATAAATTCAGGATCAAGCAATGGAAGGTAACGGTTTGCGAACTCCATTTTTTCCTGGTCTGTGAGCGGCACGAACCCGTATATCTCAGCGAATGTCTCATTCATTAGCTCAAGGACATCGATAATGTATGGCCTTATCTCCTTCCTTGACGTGAATTCGATAAGCTTCAGGTCCGGCCTGTGGGCGACCCGTTCAAAGATTTTGACGTATAATTCAGGCAGTTGACTGGGGATAGGGGCGTGGAAGCTCAGAATATCCTTCTTTTTTACATAGCCCGCCTCGCTCAGCAGTTCGGGGAGATAGGGCAGGTTAGAGACAGATGTCATTACAGACGGGACTTCAAATCCTTCGATCTGAAAACCCTGCGGATCTTTGTCGGAAAAACCCAGGGGCCCGACTATCGCTGTCATTCCCTTTTTCCTTGCCCACTCTTCAATGGCGTTGATAAGTGCGGTGAAGACCTCCCGGTCATTATAGCATTCCATGAAGCAGAAACGGCCGTGTTTCTCCCTGTTGATCTGGTTGTAACGATGGCTTATTATTCCCATTATCCTTCCAACCGCCTCTTTGCCCCGCCAGGCGATCAGCATGACAGTATCGGCATGTTCGAATGCATGGTTCTTCTCTTTGTTAAAGAGAACCCATTCGTCACTCCACAGAGGCGGCAGCCAGTGCGGGTCATTGCGGTGAGTCTTCTTTGGCAGAAAAATGAATGTACGGAGCTCTTCCCTGCCCGATACACTGCGGATTTCAAGTTTCATAGAGAGGCGGAATATGTAGTAAATGTAAAAAAAATTACAATATCCCGGTCAGGAGGTCAATTATGACCATGACGCCGTAGATTAGTCCGGCGATACCATTGGTTGTGCCGAAAGCAAGGTTAACCCTGCTGAGGTCATCGGGTCTGACAATGGAATGCTGATATGCAAGAAGAGCGAGGAAGAGGGTTGCGCCGATCCAGTATATGACACCGCCATCGCCCGCCAGTCCTGCTGCTGCCACCAACAATGCAGATACGACGTGGAGCAGCACCGAAATAATGAGGGCGCTGGGCCGTGACATGACGGCGGGAATGGAGTATAGACCGGCCTCGCGGTCGAATTCATCATCCTGGAGGGCATATATTATGTCGAACCCGCTGACCCATGTAAGCACCAGGGCTGAATAAATCAGCGGCAGCAGTGCAAAGGTGTCCGTGACGGCAATATAAGCCCCTATCGGGGCAAGGCTGAGGCCGAGACCAAGGATAAAATGACACAGAGGCGTAAACCTCTTGGTATAGCTGTAGCCGAGTATGACAGCGAGAGCAACAGGTGACAGAACAAGGGTAAGCCTGTTGATTAATCCGGCAGCAACAATGAAGAGAACCGAACTGGTGATGACGAACACCAGTGCATGACGCTGAGAGATTCTTCCTGCCGGTATCTCGCGGCCCGCGGTCCTTGGATTCATGCTGTCAAAACGGTGATCGGCATACCTGTTGAAGCCCATGGCTGCACTTCTGGCAAACACCATACAGGCAATGATCAGAAGAAAGATATTCAGGCTGAATCCCTCACCTGCAGCCTCTGTCCCGAGGAAAAACCCGACAAGGGCAAAAGGCATGGCAAAGACGGTATGACTGAACTTGACAAGAGAGAGATAGTCATTCGTCCTACCCAGCAGTTTCTTCATCATTTAGGGCTTTAATGAATATTTCGCACTCCTTACGGCTGTACATTGAAGATGCTACCTTGCTTCCATGGGTTCTGAAAGATTTCATCTGAGTGACGCGCCAAACTCCCGTTCGAAGGCTTTTGCAAGTGCGGTCATAACCTTTTCGATATTCTTGTCGGTGAGGGTTTGCCTGTCATCTCTCAGGATAAAACTCACAGCATATGATTTCTTATCCCGTCCCAGTGTATCACTTTCATAAACATCAAACAGGTCAACCTCACGGAGGATATTACGTTCCGTTTTGAAAGCCAGTTCACGTATCTGGCTGAATTTAACCGATTTATCCAGGAGCAGTGCCAGGTCGCGGCGTACCCATGGATATCTTGGCAGTTCACTGAATTTTATTTTCCCGGGTTTGAGGGTCTTAAGAACATTCTCCCAGTAAATCTCAGCATAGAAGACATCCTGCTTGATGTCAAACATCGAGAGGTATTTCCTTGAGACAGAACCGAGGGAAGCGATTTCCACTCCTCCGGCTGTGTACCTGAGTCCTTCCCTGAACCATCCGGATGTTTCCTCAGACTTTGATAATTCATCTTCGGTGAATCCGAACCGTGACAGCACAAGCTCCGTATAACCCTTTATATGGAAGAATCCTGCGTGGGTCTCGGCGCTGTTCCATCTCTGTTTGACAGTGCTTCCGGTAACAGCGAGGGCGATTATCTGCTTCTCACTGTAATTATCTGTTATCTCAAGTGTTCTCGTATCCTGTTTCTTCGCGTAGACGTATCCAAGTTCATAGAGCTTCAGGTCGCTGTTTTGCCTGTTGATATTCCATGAGACGGTACTGAGCATTCCGGGAAGAAGTGACAGACGCATCACGTTCAGGTCACTGCTGAGAGGGTTGGCCAGCCGTACCATTGATGGCAGGTCGAAATCTGTTGTTGTCTCAAACCATGCTGCGGGGACCAGCGAGTTGCACATGATCTCAGCAAAACCGTTACCGGAAAGCAGCTCAGCCATATTCACAGCCACCTTCTCCCTGTCAGGTTTCTCTGTATAAGACAGCATCGAGTGCATCTCGTGGCTGATGCCGATATTGTTATAACCGAATATCCTGAGAACTTCCTCAGTCACATCAGCCTCGCGTGTCACATCGACCCTGTATGCCGGTATCTCCAGTGAAAGGATCTCTTTTGTCTCCTCTGTGATCCGGATATCGAGGCTGTTGAGTATCGTCCTGACAGTCTCAGGCGGGATCTCTCTTCCTATCAGTCTGTACATCCTGTCGAGTGAAAGTCTCACTACTGCTTTCCTGACAGGTGAAGGGTATATATCTATTATGTCGCCGGTTATCACACCCCCGGCATGTTCCCTGATCAGCAGGGCGGCTCTCTTGAGGGCATAGAGAGTCATTTCGGGGTCGGTTCCTCTTTCGAACCTGTATGACGCATCGGTGTGCAGGTCATGGCGCCTTGACGTTTTGCGCACTGAGACCGGGCTGAATGTGGCGCTCTCGAGGAAGATTGAAGAGGTTGTTCCGGTCACCCCTGACTTCAGTCCGCCGAATACACCTGCGATACACATACCCTCGCTCTCGTTGCATATCATCAGATCTGCTGATGACAGTTCACGTTCGTTCCCGTCGAGCGTCACGAACTTAGTCTTGTCGGGAAGGCGTTTGACAACCACCTTGTCCCCTTTTACCGCAGCTGCATCGAAGGCATGCAGCGGCTGGCCGGTCTCATGCAGCACGAAGTTGGTAATGTCAACAATATTATTGACAGGGTTAAGCCCGATCGATCTCAGGCGATTCTGCAACCAGGCGGGTGAGGGCCCGACAGTCACACCCCTGATAGTGAGCCCCGAATACCTTATGCATGCATCTTCCGCTTCCACGACTACTTTTATGGCTCCTTCATTTTTATCTTTCCCGAAGGTGCCTATATCAGGTAGCTTGGCTCTGACAGGTTTCTGTAGATTGAAGTATGCAGCCAGGTCACGTGCCACTCCGTAGTGCGAGCTACAGTCAATGCGGTTTGGTGTCAGTCCGATCTCGAAGATGGTGTCGTGGGACACTCCGAAATAGTCTGCTGCCGGAGAACCTATCCTTGCTGAGGGATCGAGCACGATGATACCTTCATGGTCAGTCCCAATACCCAGCTCATCCTCCGCACAGATCATCCCCTCGGAGAGTTGGCCTCTGATCTTTGAGCGCTTTATCTCGAACTGTTCATCACCTTTGAAGACCATTGTGCCGACAGTGGCTACCGGTACCACCTGTCCGGCAGCAACATTTGGCGCTCCGCACACGATGTGAAGAGGTTCGCCTCCCCCGGTGTCAACTGTGGTGACACTGAGCCTGTCAGCATCAGGATGCCTTTCGCAGGTAAGAACTCTCCCGATGACCACCCCCTTCATGCCTCCCCTGACCGATTCCCATTCTTCAACACCTTCAACTTCAAGACCTATGCTTGTCAGTATTGCCGAGAGCTCATCAGCTTCAGCAGTGAAATTCAAATACTCCCTGAGCCAGTTGTAAGAGATCTTCATCCCGTATGATTATTTTGATTTTTATAAGGTTCAAAAGTAACTCAAAAAAGGTTATTGGCATCAGTGAGGCGCCATAAATTAGAAGAGCAATATAGTTATCTTTGCACTTCAACAGAGAGGCATATGATCATAGAAGAGAATGACAAGCTGATACTTATTACCAACGATGACGGCTTGTATGCAGCGGGATTAAAAACCCTTACCGGCATCATGAAGGAATTCGGCAAGGTAGTGGTGATCTCAGCCACAGAGAGCAGGAGCGGCATGTCACAGGCACTGACGGTAAAGGAGCCCATCAGGGTCAAGCTGCTCGAAGAGGATGACAGTTACCGGATATATGCCTGCAGCGGCACACCGACTGACGGAGTTAAGCTGGCCATTAACCAGCTCCTCGGACGGATACCTGATCTGATAGTCTCAGGTATCAATCACGGCTCAAACGCTTCGGCGAGCGTTCTCTATTCAGGTACCATGGCAGCTGCACTGGAGGGGTGTCTGTATGGCATCACTTCAGTCGGGTTCTCTCTGAACAGCTTTTCTCCCACGGCAGATTTTTCGGCATGTGATGATTATATAAGGAAGGTGTGCAGAATGCTTCTGCTCGAGCCTCTGCCAAAGGGCATCTGCCTTAATGTCAATATACCTGCCCTCCCGGCGGGTGAGATAAAGGGGATACGGGTTGCGAGACAGGCAAAAGGCAACTGGCAGGAGGAGTTTGAGAAGAGAAAAGACCCGATGGGAAAGACCTATTACTGGCTGACAGGATATTTCAGGAACCATGAACCTGAGGCGGAAGATACTGATGAGTGGGCTCTTCAGAATGGGTTCGTGTCAGTAGTACCCGTTACGACCGACATGACTGCCCACGGATTTATCGACACCCTGAAGACAAAATTCTGAGATGCAGGTCACCGAACGTTACAACAATGTTATTACCGGTGTCATCTCCGGCATCGTAATGCCTGTGATTGCATTCCTGATCTTCTTCCTTTTTACCCGTAACGGACTCCCGATGGTACAATATCTTGAAAGGGTTGCCGAAACAGGTAAAACGACTGAGGTAATGAGTGTGGCAGTCTTCTCCAACATCCTGATCTTCCTTTTCTTCAACCGTTTTGACATGCTTCAGGCATCAAAGGGAGTGCTGGGGATAACCTTCATCTGGGCGTTTATTGTTTTCGGCATCAAATTATTCTGACATGAAGTATTTCATCATTGCAGGCGAGCCCTCCGGTGACCTTCACGGGTCAAACCTGGTAAGGAACCTGTTCAGTGCTGACCCTGCAGCTGAGATATCGTGCTGGGGAGGCGACATGATGAAGGATGCCGGGGCTGTGTTGCTCAAGCACTACAATGAAACGGCTTTCATGGGAGCATGGGAGGTCCTGGTCAACATCCGCAAAGTGAGGGCCAACTTTGCTGATTGCCGCAGACAGATAACCGAAATGATGCCTGATGTAGTCATCCTGATTGACTACCCGGGCTTTAACCTCAGGATAGCGAGTTACGCTAAAGGCCTGGGGCTTAAGGTTTTTTATTATATAGCTCCCAAACTATGGGCCTGGCGTGAAGGCAGAGTTAAGCTTATCAGGGCTTTTACAGACCGGTTGTATATAATCTTTCCCTTTGAAACAGCCTTCTTCACAAGACACGGTTGCGAGGCACATTACCTGGGTAATCCGCTTATTGACCAGATAGAGACCTACCGTGCTGGAGCCCCTGCACCTGAATCACTGATGGCGTCACTGGGCCTTGAGGATAAGCCGGTTATCGCACTTCTCTCCGGCAGCAGGCAGCAGGAGATAGAACATATACTCCCGGCCATGGTCAGCGTGGCGCGCAGTCTGCCGGACTACCAGTTTGTCATTGCTGCAATGGGGCACCTGCCGGAGGAGTTGTACAGGCGCGTTCTGGGTTCCATGCCTGTGAAGGTGATTACCAACCGCACCTATGAAATACTCTCTGTGGCGGAGGCAGCCCTCGTGGCATCAGGCACTGCCACTCTGGAAGCCGCCCTGTTCGATGTTCCGCAGGTGGTATGTTACAGGACCAGCAGGGTTACCTACAGGCTGGCAAAACTTGTCATTAAGGTCCGTTTCATCTCGCTCGCCAACCTGATAATGGATCGGGAGATAGTGAGAGAACTTGTTCAGAATGACCTCAATCAGAAGAACCTTCACAGGGAGCTGCTGAATATCATCAGCAGCGGATACAGGCATGAAATCATAAAAAGTGATTACAGGCAGCTCCGCAAGGTGCTGGGAGAGAGCGGAGCGTCATCACGGATAGCCTCCGATATGGTGCAAAATCTCACACAGAGAGGAAAGCAATGATGATCAGAGCAATAGTTCTCCTTTTTACCCTTGTATTGCCTGCCGCACTGAGCGGTCAGGTGAACATCCGCATTTTTGCCCGTACCAAACCTTCATCAGTGGTTTTCACCCCTTTGAGTGACGATTTTGTTCTTAACGGCGGTGGTGGGCGCAACCTGGTAGTAAAAAAGGATGAGAGCGTTGTCATTACCCGCTACGGGGAGAAGGTCATATACATGACATACTCAGGTGAGTCACATGTGGCAGATTCTGTTTCCGTTGAACCGCCTGATGAGCAAGCCCTCTTCTTGCTGCGGTCGCCTTACAGTGCTGACGGGAGAAAAATGCTGAGGGGAAGTGTTATTGTCAGATCATTTCCCGGATCGTTGCTGATCCTTAATCGAACTGACTTAGAGCACTCCCTCCCCGGTATCGTTAGGGCGGAAGCCGGGGGAACAGGTACTGAAGAGTATTACAGGGCCCAGGCGGTGGTGGCACGTACATATGCCTGCCGCAATATCGACAAACATGAGCTTGACGGCTTTAACCTGTGTGATGACGTTCACTGCCAGGTTTACCCGGGAATAATTGCCGACAGTGTGATAATAAAGGCCTGCAAAGCGACAGAGGGGAAAGTGATTGTCGACAGTGACAGCATTCTCATTGAAGCAGCATTTCATGCCAACTGCGGGGGAGAGACAGCGGCATCGGCAGATGTGTGGGTGGCTGATCATCCATACCTGGTCACCGTCAGGGATCCATGGTGCTTGAGTTCAAGATCAGCCAGATGGGATAAGACAATTGACGGTGACAGCTGGAACGATTTTCTGAGATCGAAAGGATTGTCGCCGGGGCAGGAACAAATACTCTATTCACCTCCCGGAAGCCAGCCGTCAAGAGTCTTTGTACGAAGCGTCTCCGGGAAAAACATTTCAAACGAGGATATAAGACAGTATTTTGCACTGAGGTCAGCATATTTTGCTCTCAGCAGAACAGAGAACGGGACTGTCTTTGGGGGCAGGGGATACGGCCACGGTGTGGGCTTATGCCAGGACGGTGCAAGAGCGATGGCAGCAAGCGGTAAAAAGTATGCCGAGATAGCAGGTTTCTACTATCCGGGTACATACATCACCGATATTATAAATGCAAAACGGCCAGTGAGGCCATGAGAGTTATTTCGATATTTTTACAGCAAACTTGAAAATATGTTCACTCTCTTCCGTAAAGAGATAGCAGGCTTTTTCAGTTCACTCACAGGCTATGTGGTGATGATTGTGTTTCTTGTAGCCAATAGCCTTATAATGTGGATAATGCCAGGTCAGTGGAATCTGCTTGACAGTGGTTATGCCGGGCTTGACACCCTTTTTGTCCTCTCCCCGTGGATTTTCCTTTTTCTGGTGCCTGCAGTGACGATGAGGCTCTTTGCAGAGGAGCGCAGGTCCGGTACTCTTGAGCTTCTCTATTCAAGGCCACTCAGTGAGGGTGCCATCATATACGGCAAGTTTTTAGCATCGGTGGCACTGGTGCTTCTCTCACTGCTGCCATGCATTATATTTGTGATTTCGGTCTGGGTCCTGGGGGAGACACCGGGTAACCTTGACAGGGGAGGTACCGCAGGATCGTTCCTGGGCCTTATACTTCTTGCTGCTGTCTATTCTGCCATAGGGCTCTTTTCATCGTCACTCACTGAGAACCAGGTGGTGTCATTCATCATAGCAGCCGTTCTCTCATTCATTGTTTTTACGGGGTTTGACTCACTCGCGCTGCTTCCGGGTCTTCAGGGTATTGACGAGTTTGTTGTCAGGGCAGGCATAAATGAGCATTACCGGTCTGTCAGCCGAGGGGTGCTGGATGTGCGCGACGTTTCATATTTTCTTTTTGTGACGGTTCTCTTCAACGAGGCAACGAGGATATCTCTGCGGCGCTGCCCCGTAAGAAGGCCGCTGACAATCATTGCCGGTGCGGCATCAGTATCTGTCATTCTCTCTCTTCTGCCGGTAAGAATTGATCTGACGGAGGACAGGCGTTTCACTCTGGCTGAGCCGACACGAATGATCCTCAAGGGTTTGGATAAGGATATCCGGGTTGATGTTTATCTTGACGGGGAGATGCCAGTCGGGTTCAAGAAGCTGCGCCGCATTACTGAACAGTATCTTGATGAGTTCCGCATTGCCTCCGGCAGAAGGGTGTCTTACGATTTTATCAACCCTAATGAAGCAAGGGATGCTGCCGGCAGAGATGTGTACCATAATGAACTTATAAGCAGAGGACTGCTTCCGGTGAATGTGATGGCCGGTGACGGGGAAGGGGGCAGGACCCAGAAGCGCATCTTCCCTTCGTTTACCGTCACCTGCGGCGAGACCGTCATACCGGTCAACTTCCTGAGAAACAATCCTTCCCTTTCTGCCGAGACAAACCTTCTTCATTCAGCGGAAGGTCTTGAGTATGAGATCATACAGGCCATCGCCACTGCTTCGGCAGACACCATTCACCGGGTGGCCTTCATCGAGGGGCACGGCGAGCTTGATGAGATATATGTTGCTGACCTAACCCTTGAACTGGCAAGGTTCTTCAATATAGACAGGGGCGTGATAGGCGGTGTCCCCGGTATCATGGACCAATACGCTGCTGTCATCATCGCAGACCCAACAGGTCATTTTGACGAGAAGGACAAGTTTGTCATTGATCAGTACATCATGAACGGCGGGAGGGTGCTGTGGCTGGCAGAAGAGGTCGTAGTCAATGCCGACAGCCTGCCGGAGGGGTCTACGGTTGCTCTCTATGAGCCACTCTCTTTCAGCGATATGTTATTCAGGTACGGAGCAAGGATAAATCCGTATATAGTGCAGGATGAAGATTGTCTTCTGATACCTCTGAAGATAACCGGTCCGGGAGGTCAGCCTCAGTATGTGCCGGCACCATGGGTATATTACCCGCTTCTGAGACCATCCCAGGCTCATCCTGTAACCCGAAACCTGAACAGGGTAAAGGCAGAGTTCGCCAATTATATTGATACGGTGGGGAGGGATGCCGCGATCAGGAAGAGCATCCTGCTTACCACCTCAGGCAGGACACGTACAGTGGCGCCACCGGTTGTCATCTCTCTTGAGGAGGCACGCGAGGCGATACCGGCAGAGCTGTTCACCGCCGGGGAGCTGCCCGTGGCGGTTCTTCTGGAAGGGACATTCCGTTCAGCATTCACCAACAGGATGACGGAGAGCATCATAGGCGAGGCAGGAAGGAATGTGATAACGGAAAGCAAACCGACGAAGATGATCATCATAGCTGACGGTGACATTATCAGGAACGAGATAAGCTGGAGAAACGGGGTGGCTGAGCCATTGACGCTGGGCCTTGACAGGTATACGATGCAGACTTTCGGGAACAAGGATTTTCTTGTCAACTGTATTAATTACCTGGTTGATGACAACGGACTGACAGAGATGCGGTCACGCGAAATAAAGCCGAGACTGCTTGATCAGTCAAGGATCAGGAGCCAGAGAGGAGTATGGCAGTTAATCAACACCGTTGCACCAGTAATACTTATTATCCTTGCAGGGGCGGCATACTACAGGCTTAAGCAGAGACATTATAATGCAGTGAAATAAATTTGTTTGAGGGAATGATATTTTTTTGTAATATTGATACTCCGGTCTTGACACTAGACTACTCACAAAATCAATTAGTTGGCGGCCGGCAGTGACATAATTCGGAATAACTTAAAAATAAACAATATGAAATTTGTTGTATCAAGCACAGAACTACTGGGTCATCTTCAAGCCATCAGCAGGGTAATTAGTTCAAAGAACACCCTTCCCATTCTTGATAATTTTCTGTTCAACCTCAGTGGCAATGATCTCGAGATAACGGCTTCGGACCTTGAGTCAACGCTGATCACAAGGCTGAAACTTGATAATGTCACCGGAAGCGGCACCATAGCCCTGCCGGCAAGGATATTGCTTGATACGCTGAAAGAGTTTTCGGAGCAACCGCTTACTTTTGACATCAATCCGGATACACTTGCCGTCGTTATCAATTCTGAGAACGGTCGTTTCAGCGTTGTTGGCCAGAACGGGATCGATTTCCCGGTACTGCCCGTCATAAAAAAAGAGAAGCGCTTCAGTTTCAATATTGCTGCAGATGTCCTTCTGGCAGGCATATCACGCACCCTTTTTGCCACCGCTGATGACGAACTTCGCCCGGTGATGGGAGGGATTCTCGTCGAGGCGTCGCCTGAGAAGCTTACTTTTGTGGCATCCGACGCTCACAAGCTGGTAAGGTACCAGAGAAGCGACGCCAGGGCTGACAGCAGTGCATCATTCATACTCCCCAAGAAGCCTGCTTCACTTCTTAAGAACATACTCCCCAGGGAAAGCGGGGTGGTTTCGGTTGAGTTTGACGACAGGAATGCCTTCTTCATGCTCTCTGACTACAAGGTCGTCTCCCGCCTTGTGGAAGGCAACTACCCCAACTATAATTCGGTCATCCCGAAGAACAATCCGAGGAAAGTGCGGATTGACAGGCTCGAGTTTTATAACATCCTCCGCAGGGTATCGGTCTTTTCAAACCAGGCCAGCAACCTCGTAAAGCTGCAGTTCACTCCGAACCAGATTACGGTATCAGCACAGGATGTCGACTTTTCGATCTCAGCTTATGAGCGCCACAAGTGCCAGTATGAAGGAGATGATATGGAGATAGGGTTCAAATCTGTCTTCCTGATCGAGATACTGTCAAACATAGCCTCTCAGGATGTTCTTATCGAGCTTGCTGACCCGACCAGGGCAGGGCTCTTCCTTCCGTCTGAGACAGCCAAGGAGGATGAGGACCTCCTCATGCTTCTCATGCCTATGATGATAAACGCCTGACATCCGTAATAATGGAGTTAAATCTTAAGAAACCCCTGGTCATTCTTGATCTGGAGACCACCGGGGTAAGCATTGCTACTGACCGCATCGTAGAGATATCGGCATTGAAGGTCCTTCCCGGAGGGGCAGAGGACTGGCTCACCATGAGGCTTAATCCCGGTATTCCAATATCCCCCGAAGCGACCCGCATTCACGGTATCAGTGATGCCGATGTGGCCAATGCACCTCATTTCAAGGATGTTGCGAAGAGAATTGCCTCCTTCCTTGAAGGGTGTGACCTGGCAGGCTTCAACTCGATGAAATTCGATATCCCTATCCTCTGTGAAGAATTTCTCCGTGTTAACTTCGATTTCAATCCTGCAAAACACAGGTATGTTGATGTACAGGTGATCTTCCATAAAAAAGAGCAGCGTACCCTCGGTGCCGCATACCGGTTCTATTGCAACAGGGAGCTTGAGAATGCTCACAGTGCACAGGCTGATGCTGCTGCAACGTATGAGATACTCAAGGCCCAGCTCGATCGTTACCCTGACCTTGAAAATGACATTGAAAAGCTTTCGTCATTCAGTGCATTCAACAACAATGCAGATCTTGCCGGGAGGATAGTCTTCAACGAACAGGGTAAGGAGATATTCAATTTCGGAAAACATAAGGGAAAGGCTGTTGAACTGGTATTTAAAGAGGAACCCTCATACTACTCATGGATGATGAACGGTGACTTCCCGCTCAATACCAAGCAGGTGATAACAGCAATCAAACTTCGCTCATTCGGTAAAGTCTGAGAGATACATGAAAATCATCTGCGTAGGCCGGAACTATATTAAACATGCGGCGGAAATGAATAACCCCGTGCCGCAGATACCGCTGATCTTTCTAAAGCCTGACTCGGCTATCCTGAAGAAGAATAAACCTTTCTTCCTGCCTGATTTTTCAAATGACCTGCAATTCGAGGCAGAATTGGTTCTTCGCATCTCCAAATTAGGAAAAGGGATCAGCAAGGGATATGCTCACAGGTATTTTGATGCCGTCACCGTCGGTATTGATTTCACAGCCCGTGATCTTCAGAAAAAATTCTCGCTTGCCGGAGAGCCATGGGATCTCTCCAAGACTTTTGACGGCTCCGCCCCGCTGGGAGAATTTATCAGCAAGGAGAAACTCAGGGACCTCTCGGACATCAGTTTTTATCTTGACGTGAACGGAGAGAGGAGGCAGACCGGCAACAGTTCCGAGATGATCTTCAGCTTCGGGGATATAATAGCATATGCTTCCAGGTTTTACACTCTCAAGACCGGAGACATGATATTTACGGGGACTCCTGCCGGTGTGGGGCCGGTAAAAAGGGGGGACAATCTGGTTGCCTTCCTCGAGGGTCAGAAAGTTCTCGATTTCTTTGTCAGGTGAGGCGTCGAAGCCTAATAATCATTTAACGGTATTGTTAAAGAGTCTGCCAACCGGGTAGAGCCTGGTACGTTTTTCAAGCTCTGAGACCGGTGTGTTCTGGTAAAGCCACTGAAGCTGTGCCACCGGGTCAGCAGCCACTTTCTCATCTTCTTTCTTTGCCTTCTCAAAGGCTGATCTTAGCGCTGGATCTTTGTCGAGGAGCTCTTTCAGATGACTCTCAAAGCCCCATACCGAATACCAGTCCTGTCCCTCAAGAAACGAGTCGAAGAAGTTCCACGCAAAGAAGCCGGCTTCGCTCTGAGGCTCAAGCATATAAATAATATATTTGTTTGCTCTCTGGTTGACAGGTATTATATAATCGCCCTTAAGGTATGCCACCTCCTGGTTCACTCTCTTCACCCTTACGTTGGTATTATAGTAGTGTCCCTGCGTTGCCCTTTTGGCAGGCTCATAGCTCTCAATGTAAAAGGACTCCACATTCAGAGTGGTATCTGCCTCCATCTGGCTCATTTGCACTCCGTTGTTCTTAAGCCTCTCGATAACCTCTTCCCAGGCAAAGGGTACGATGTAGGCATAGGGTACTGTAACCGTCAGTGCCGGTTTGAAATAGTTATAGTATCTGATTGTATCGACATAAGGCTTCTCCCGGTTATAGGTTCCGGTCTTCCTTCCCGACAATGGCATTGTTGTCTCCTCCCATTTGTATCCGCGGAATGTTATCTGATCCCATCTTGATGTATCCTGTTCCCAGTCAAGAACATACTCACTGGCTGACAGGGTCATGCGGTTGGCTTCAGCTCTGAGGGCAAGCATCTCCTTATGATTCTCCGACGTGAACCTAACCAGCTCGGTAATAAACTGCAGCGTACTCCTGACGCGCTCTGCATAAGGCTTGTAGACAAGGGTCTCGGTCATGAAACCGAAAGAGTTGAAGAGTGCCGAGTAACCGGTGGAGTAGTAGGGATGCTCCTCAAAACCTGTGATGGCTTTGATCTCACCCCTCTCAGTGTACTGCACATACGGCACCATCTCGTTATTGTGCACGCTTTGCATCCGTTCGTACAGCTCCGGGAGCATTTTCTTCCTGAAGAAGAGCTCCATCTCCGGATGCATCTTCTCGGGCTGAGTGGCGATGAGTGTCACTGTGAACTGATGATCAGACCCGTTGGTCGTATGTGTGTCAAGGAAAACATCCGGGTCAAGCCATCTGTAAATCTCAGCAAACGCTCTTGCATCACGTGAGTCCTGTTTTACAAAGTCACGGTTGAGGTCGAGGAAGCGTGTGTTGCGCCTGGCTCCCTTCTCATCAGGGCCGTTCTGATTTATACGGTAGTAGGGGCTGCGCGTCAGTGCTCCGCCGATGTTATACACCGGTATGATGGCTATGACGCAGTTTTTCAGCTCACCGTTCATCCTCTTCCTGTCAGAAAGGATATCTGAAGCATACTGTGCACTGGCGTCAATGCCTTCAGGTTCACCGGGATGAATGCCGTTGTTGATCAGTATTACGGCCTTGCCCTTCCTGCGGATAACCTCAGGATCAAATTCCTTTTCGGGAGATATGACAAAGAGGTGCAGCGGCCTTCCTGCGTCAGTCATTCCCATTTCCATAAGCTTTGCTTCAGGATAGGTCTCGTCAAGGATCTCGTAATAGTTGATAGCTTCCTCCCATGTAAGGCTTTGATTATCATCGTACCTGAGCTGTGGCAGCGGTATCCTTTCCTGTGCTGCCATGAATGGCATAAGCACAAGCAGCAACATCAGGGTTGAAAGTGTTCTTCTCATTTTGAAAGTTTTCTGAAGTGTGAAATGACTGTTTCGGCTCTCTGTCTCTGTTGTACAGCAAGGTCAGGGAAGATGGCGTAAGTGGTTTCAAGGTGTCTCAGCCGCGACTCTACATTGGAGACCACCTTGTCAGGTATGCTGGCGCTGTCTATTCCCCTCAGCGAGTAGATTTCAATGTATCTCTCTATCGCTTCTGATCCGAAGGCATCCATGTCATCTGCCACTGATATGATTGCGGCAAGAGATAAAGGATCTGACATGGCCGGATAGTCTTTGTCATCGTGTTTTTCAACTGCTTCCAGGATCTCCTTTTTGTCATCATCGGCGAGATTGCTCCTCTCAAGAAACAGGCTGCAGAGATGGCGGCTCTGGGTACCGTGATCAGGACCCGGATTCACCGTGAGTCCTGTGTCATGAAAGTACGAAGCGATAATGGCCTTCTCAGCCATCAGGGGGTCAGTGACCATCCCTGAGTCATACAGCCTGCCGAGCAGCATGGCAGCATTTTCCCATACTCTTTCATGATGGCGGTGATCATGCGATGGCATGGCTGTTCCGGAAAAGATACCCCGGCACTTCTGCTCCAGCAGGATCCTGTGCTTCCTTTCAGCGGCTGAAATATTGGGATGGGCCATCTGTTAACGAAAAAAGCAAAAGTAGAAACTTTTGCTTTCAGGAACATGTTGCAGTGTTATGAATTAGCGTGGCAGCATCCTTTCAGCGAGGTCAAGTATTGTTGTGTCTTCTATTGTGACTATTCCCCCTTCGGGCCCCTTTTCGATGTGGATACCGGCACTCTGCCCACGGTCAAAATTCCAGCCACCAAAGTAATTCCTGACGGTCTCTTCAGTAATGTGCAGGTCATCTGCAATCCTTCTGATGCTTCCGTCAGGAAGCTGGTCTTTGATCTTCCTTAGCTGTGAAAATGTTATCGTACGTGCCATATTTAAGTAGATAGATTTCTTCAAAGATACAAAAAAAATGTGAGGAATGAAAATCGGGAGTTGCCTTTAAGGTATTTTTAACAGTTTAGACTTCAATATTTTGAACATCTCTGATGATATAGATGTCATAGTCTCCGAGGTATTCAAATCCTGCACCTGCATACAGGTCAATCGCAGCCATGTTTGACCTGTGAACCTCCAGTTTTACCTGGTATCCTTTATCTTTTACGAACCTCAGTGCTTCTCTGAGGAGCTCCTTTGCAAGTCCTTTGCCCCGGTGGAGCGGATCTATTCCAAAGTGGTGGAGGTGCAACCTCCTGCCGTCAAATGTGGTCCATGATGATCCGATGATCGTGTCGTTCTCTGACTCATCGTACATAACCAGCATCTGTCCGCCCATTTCGAGGCTCCTCTCAACCGTTGCTTCATCATCACCCCTCTCTGGTCTGCCCAGTCCTGTAGCAGTCCACAGGCTCATGATGCCTGCAAAGTCACCTCTCCTGTAAGGCCTGATAGTCATAAGAACTGATTATTATTCAGTCTTGCCTGCCTCAATGACATATAGCTGTCCCTGCTCTTCCCGGCGGACAACAATGGCTGATCCTTTTGTGATAAATCCCGTCTCTGCCACAGCCGGGTAAACATCGCCGTCAATGAGTATCTTTCCCGAGGGGCGCAGCACTGTATGGGCTGTGCCTGTTTTGCCAATGAGCGATTGCTGTTTCTCAGTGTCAAAACTCACATAGCCCTCAGACCTGTTCTCTGCAGTCTCAAGGGCGAGGCTGCCGAAGAGACGGTTGGGGGAGAATAGCTTTCTTGACAGCCACAACGACAGCAGGAATGAGGCGAGCATGGATATGCTTACCACGCTGAAGGCTGTAATAACTTCCTTTATGCCGTCACCTGAAGGACCGAACCGGAAGACTATCTTGTCAATCATGACGAAGACAAGGCCGGTGACAATGCCAATGATACCCAGTACTCCGGTCACTCCGAAGCCCGGGAGGGCAAAGATCTCCACCATTAATAAAATTATCCCGATGATAAATACCACAAGGTGCCAGTTCTCGGCCATCCCTTCAAGGTAGAGTGGTGCAAAATAAAGCAGTGCGGCTATGATTGATGCGGCAAGGGGGAATCCGATGCCAGGCGACTGCAGCTCGAAGTAGAGCCCGCCGATAATAAGCATGATGAGTATGCCAGACACAACCGGATGCACGAGGAACATTATGGTCTTGTCAACACTTGTAAGCCTGAGTTCCCTGAGCGTGTACTCTTCAATACCTGCATGTGCCAGGGCTTCATCTATCGTAGAGGCTTCACCCTCGCAGAATCCGTATTTCACAGCCTCCAGCGTGGTTAGCGTAAGCACCTGTCCGGTGTCAACGATCCCCTCGATGACGACTGAAGGATCTACCATTGCCTGGGCTATCTCGGGATCGCGGTGCCACACCCATGTGGTATCGCCGTCCTTTACCACTGCTTTTTTGCCGTGCGCCTCGGCAGTGGCTCTCATCATTCCCCTCATGAACGACTGGTATTTGTCAGGCATCTTCTGTCCTGTCTGATCAACAACCGTTGCAGCCCCGATGCTTCCTCCGGGTCTCATATAGATGCTGTCGGCTGCCATGGAAATGAGTGCCCCGGCTGAAATAGCCTGATTATCTATATACACCATTACGGGAATACGATAATTGAGAATGAGTGTACGGATGGAGTCTGCTATATCCACCTGTCCTCCATAGGTGTTCATATGTATCAGCATGTAGTCTGCATTCAGGGAGTCAGCCTCGTCAAAGCTCTTCTTGACGCTGCGCCACAGAGGGGCGGCGATCATCTTGTCAATTTTGCACAGATACACCAGGGTGGTTGTGTCAGGGGTATCCTGCGCCAGGGCATTTGAGGCAGGCGGGAGTGAAACAGAAACAATCAGAATAAGTAATAGAAGCAGTTTATTCATGGGATTAACTTTAGTTCGTTGATATAGCCGATAAATGTTGACAGTGCCTCTCTTTTCCTGCTGTCGAGGTGAAAGTCAATGTTATTATTGAGGTAGTCGATCACCTCTGACGGCGTGGCTACGGCACCCTCTTTCAGGAGCGCCACCGCCTCATTTTTTCTCTCTATGCCCTCTTTAAGAGCCTTGTTGAAAAGTCTGATAAACTCTTCCGGAAGCGGTGCGGACGACACCCAGCATGCAAAAACAAAGGGGAGCCCGGTAAATTTCTTCCATTCCACTCCGAGGTCGGTTTTGTGCGAGAAGCATTTTGCATACTCAAAACAGCGGTCCCCGATCATGACAGCTGCCTCACCGCGGCTCATTGCGGTGATATTAAAATCTTCAGGTGCGGGCAGCCACTCAAACTCCCTCTTCCATGCTTTCGCGGCAAGAATCCTGCAGAGCGTCACCGAGCTCCTTGAACGGTAGTCAAGGAAGATCTTCCTAACTTCATCAAACGGAGTGTTGCTTACCAGGAGAACGGTGCGCACCTCTCCGAGAGTGCTCAGGCAGTAGTCGCTGATAATATGATACTCCTTCATTGAAGCTATCATGGCAACGGGAATGAGCCCTATATCCGATTCACCGGCCAGCAGTCTGTCGGCACATTCAGAGGGGTGGCATACCTCAAGGTCAATCATAGAGGCCACCTCACCGTCACGCAGTCCTATCATGAACGGATAGCTGTTGATATATTTGACTGCTGAAACCCTGATCTTTTTCATTGCCACTCCATGCGGTAAGGAAGAATTACAAAGGTTCAATTTTTTTACACCAGTACAAAATAGTATTTTTGTTTTTTAATGCCATGAAATAATCCTTCTGAGGAGCTCATAATATGGACCGTTTAAAGGCAATTTCACCTGTTGATGGCCGTTACGGAGAGAGAGTAACGGAACTGATACCCTACTATTCGGAATTTGGTCTTATGCGATACCGCGTGATGACAGAGATAGAGTACTTTATAGCCCTGTCTCATGCCGGGCTTGAACAGTTCGGCAGCTTCCCGGCAGGGATAGATAACAGGCTGCGGACGGTCTACACCGGGTTCTCAGAAAAAGATGCTGAACAGATCAAGACCACAGAGGCGGTCACCAATCACGATGTCAAGGCCGTTGAATACTTTGTAAAAGAAAGGGTAAGTGCACTGGGACTTCATCATTGGTCTGAATTTGTGCATTTCGGACTCACCTCGCAGGATATCAATAACACCGCCTTTCCGATGGCCATCAGGGATTCGGTAAAGGAGGTCCTGATGCCCGCGCTTGCATCTCTGCGTGATACCCTTGGCAGTATGGCAGGTGAATGGGCAGCTGTCCCGATGCTTGCACGCACTCACGGCCAGCCTGCAACGCCTACCAGGCTGGGTAAGGAGATTGCTGTATTCAGGGAGAGACTTGATGCTCAGATGGCTGCTCTCCAGGGAACTGCATACAGCGGGAAATTCGGCGGAGCAACGGGTAACCTTAATGCTCACAGGGTCGCTTACCCTGAAGTAGACTGGGTCACCTTCGCAAACAGGCTGTTAAGTGACAGCCTGGGACTCGAGAGGCAGCAGACAACCACGCAGATTGAACATTATGACAGGCTGGCAGGGCTGTTTGACACTTTTTCAAGAATAAACACCATCCTGATTGACCTGTCGAGGGATTTCTGGTCGTATATATCACTTGACTACTTTAAGCAGGTCATAGTAAGGGGCGAGATAGGCTCATCAGCGATGCCCCACAAGGTAAATCCGATAGACTTCGAGAACGGAGAGGGTAATCTCGGAGTGGCCAACGCCCTCTTCTGTCACCTGTCGGCAAAGCTTCCCGTATCACGGTTGCAGCGTGACCTGACTGATTCGACCGTCATCAGGAACGCCGGCGTGGCAATGGCACATACCCTTATAGGATGGAAATCAATAAAAAAGGGACTGTCAAAGCTTATTGTCAACCATGAAAAGATCAGGGCAGACCTGGAGGACAACTGGGTTGTGGTTGCCGAGGCGCTGCAGACAATCCTGCGCAGGGAAGGCTTCCCAAAGCCCTACGAGGCACTGCTGGCACTGACGAGGACAAATGAGAAGATAACGGCTGAAGCCATATACAGTTTCATTGACACTCTTGACATCAGTGAGGCGGTAAAAGAGGAGATGAAGGGAATCACACCGTTTAATTACACCGGGTTCTGAAAATAATGAAATGAAAAGCCTCAGGATCCTGTTTCAATATCTTAAGCCATATAAATGGCTGGCTATTAAGAATATATTATATAATGTCCTAAGTGCTTTCTTTGCACTTTTCACCTTCACTCTTGTAATACCTTTCCTGCAGATCCTGTTCAACAGGGTTGAACCGGCTCCTGATCCCGGGGCATTCAGTTTTTCTGCCGAATGGATCAAGAACTATACGAGCTGGCTCTTTTCAGGTTCAATTGAACAGTATGGCCCGGCACGGACACTGATTATTGTGCTGTTCATATTTGCATTCACCAGTTTCATGAAGAATCTCCTGGTATTCCTTGCCAACAACTGCATGGCAGGCATAAGGTCAGGGACGGTGAGAGATGTCAGGAGAAGGCTGTACGACAAGGTTCTCAGGCTGCCGCTCTCATTCTTCTCAGAAGCCCGCAAGGGTGACATTATGACAAGGATGTCAAATGATGTCCAGGAGATAGAAATTTCGGTAGTGTCATCGCTCTCATTCATGTTCCGTGATCCGTTCACGGTGCTGATCTTCGTTGCATACCTGGTCATCAACAGCCCTCAGCTGACACTGTTTGCATTTCTTCTTCTTCCAATCAGCGCGTGGCTGGTTGCAAGGATCAGCCGTACCCTGAAGAGTTCCTCCTTCAAGGGTCAGCAGAACCTCGGGAGGCTCCTCTCAGTGCTTGAAGAGACACTGTCGGGCCTTCGCATTATCAAGGGGTTCAATGCTGAACACAAGATGTCAAGACAGTTCGAAGAGGCCAATGAGAAGTACACGAAGATATTTCGCAGGGTGGTGCGCAAGGCCTACCTGGCTCACCCGGTCAGCGAATTCCTGTCGACCGTGGTGCTTCTGATCCTGATCTATTACGGAGGGTCGCTTGCCCTTAAGGGAACAGGGAACATGTCACCCGACAGGCTGATCGCATTTGTTGTTGTATTCTCACAGATAATCCATCCCGCAAAGGCTATCTCGCAGGCATGGTTCAACATACAGAAAGGGATGGCATCGATAGACAGGATAAACCAGGTTCTGGAGGCTGAGGAGACTATAACGGAGAAACCTGATGCCATAAGGCTGAAGGAGTTCACCGACAGCATTGAGTTCAGGAATGTATGGTTTGCCTACAACAGCGAGCCGGTGCTGAAAGATATCAATCTCACGATAAAGAAGGGACAGACAGTAGCAATCGTCGGACGGTCAGGCGGAGGGAAATCGACACTTGCAGACCTCATCCCGAGGTTTATGGACCCAGACAGGGGTGCAGTTCTGATTGACGGGATAGATATAAGGGATGTGGCGATCAAGGACCTGCGCCACCTGATGGGCATTGTAAGCCAGCAGGCGATACTGTTCAATGACACTTTCAGCAATAATATATCATTCGGCGTTGAGGCAGATGACAGGGAAGGGGTGATGAGAGCGGCTGAGATAGCCAATGCACACAGTTTTGTGATCAGCACTGAAGAGGGTTATGAGAGCATGGTGGGAGAGGGAGGGAACAAACTCAGCGGTGGACAGCGTCAGAGGATCAGCATAGCCCGCGCAGTGATGGCCAATCCGCCTATACTGATACTTGATGAGGCTACCTCTGCCCTTGATACCGAGTCAGAAAGGCTGGTACAGGATGCCATGGTAAGACTGATGGAAAACAGAACCTCCGTCATTATCGCCCACAGGCTTTCAACAGTTCAGCATGCAGATCTTATTGTTGTTATAGAGGATGGGCAGATCGTTGAAGCGGGAAAGCATGATGAACTCGTCAGCATCGGTAACGGTATCTACAGGAGGCTCTACGAGATGCAATCGTTCTAGAACTGGTATCGGACATTCAATTATTAACCTTCCTTTTGGTCTTTTTCTCTTTTCAAATCTTTATGTTTAAGATCATGAAATATGACATTCATTCATATTATTGATTATTTCTCTTATTTTTAAAATCGAATTTTAAAACGGAATTTTTCTGGAAATCATTCTGCAAACTTGCAATTACAAAGACGATTTAACGTATTTTTAATTTTGGATGTATTACAATTTATTATAAGGAAGTGAATTGATGTCGAATAAAATATTTAGAATCAAGTCGTTACAGCAAATGATGCAGGCTGCATCAGATTCAGAGCATAGCCTGAAACGGACATTGACGGCAAGCAACCTTATTTTTATCGGGATAGGGTGCATTGTCGGGACAGGTATTTTTGTCATTACAGGAACTGCTGCAGCGCAGTATGCAGGGCCCGCCCTCAGTATTTCGTTTGTGATATCGGCCGTGCTCTGCATGTTCGTTGCACTCTGCTATACTGAATTTGCATCAATGATACCCATCTCCGGTAGCGCCTATTCATATGCCTACCTGACAGTCGGGGAAATAGTCGCCTGGTTCATCGGATGGAATCTTGTGCTTGAATACATATTCGGGGCTTCTCTGGTTGCCGTTGGCTGGTCAGGGTACGTTGTAAGTTTCCTTAAAGACTGGGGAATAGTGATACCCGAAGAGCTCAGCAGTGCTCCGCTTGCCTACCATGATGGATGGGTGGTTACCGGGTCAGTGCTCAACTTTCCGGCGGTCTTCATTGTCGCCCTGATTACTACTGTACTTTTCTTCGGCATCAAAGAATCGGTACGGTTTAATAACATAATTGTCATTATCAAGGTTGCAGTCATTCTTCTTTTTATCGGTTTCGGGCTATCTTTCATAAATCCTGACAATTATGTACCATTCATTCCGGAAAACACGGGAGAATTCGGGAAGTTCGGCTGGAGCGGAATCTTCAGGGCGTCAGGTATTATTTTCCTGGCTTATGTGGGATTTGATGCTATCTCCACTGTCGCCCAGGAGGCAAAGAATCCACAGAAAGACATGGCTGTTGGCATATTGGGTTCTCTGGCTATTGTAACGGTACTTTATATATCAGTTTCACTTGTTCTGACCGGGATGGTCAACTATAAGCTGCTTAATGTTCCTGACCCTATAGCCGTAGGAATTGACTCTGCCGGACAGCCTCTCTTCTGGCTTCGGCCGGTAATAAAGATAGGGGCGGTAGCCGGGATGAGTTCCGTTATTCTTGTGCTGCTCACCGGCATGCCCAGGATACTTTACACAATGGCAATAGACGGTTTGATGCCTCCTTTTATGGGAAGGGTACACAAGAAGTATCGTACGCCTCATATTACAACAATAATTGTTGGGGCCATTGTTGCAATCATTTCTGGTTTGTTTCCCATTGATCTCATTGCTGAACTTGTCTCGATCGGGACACTGCTTGCGTTCACGATGGTATGTATCAGCATTGTTATTCTGAGGATCAAAAAACCCGAAATGCATCGTCCGTTCAGAACGCCCATGGTGTACTTCGTCGCTTCAGCAGGCGCGCTTGGATGCCTTTACCTTATGACCTCCCTGCCGGCGTCAACATGGGCAAGGCTGGGGATCTGGACGGTGATCGGGCTTGCCATCTATTTTTTTTACGGAAAGAAACACAGTACTCTAAATAAATAACCTTGACCATGTCAAACAACTTTTTTGCAAAGAAGTCTATTGATGAGCTTATTGCACAGACTGAGGAGAATGAACATAAGCTGAAGCGTGTTCTGGGATCCTTTGATCTGATTTTGCTGGGTATTGGAGCCATCATTGGGACAGGCATATTTGTCCTTACAGGGGTGGGAGCAGCTCTGCATGCCGGGCCTGCAGTAACTATCTCCTTTCTCGTTTCGGGAATTGCCTGCATCTTCGCAGCCCTGTGCTACGCGGAGTTTGCATCAATAATACCGGTCAGCGGCAGTGCCTACACATATGCATATGCTACCATAGGTGAGCTGCTTGCATGGATAATCGGATGGGACCTGATCCTCGAATATGCAGTATGCTCCATTACCGTTGCCATCGGGTGGTCAGGTTACCTGGTAAATCTCATGGCAGGAATAGGAATCATAATACCTGAGTGGATGTCTACCCCACCGTTTAACTTACCGGCCCTGATCATTGTTGCTGTAATCACTACCCTTCTTGTCATCGGGATAAAGGAGAGTGCACGGTTTAACAGTGTCATTGTGATGGTCAAACTTGCAGTTATTTTCTTCTTTATAATTCTGGGTCTTTTCTTCATCGAGCCTGCGAACTGGAGACCCTTTATGCCGTTTGGATGGTCAGGCGTTATGACCGGTGCTGCGATCGTCTTTTTTGCCTATATCGGATTTGATGCGGTCTCAACGACGGCGGAAGAGACAAAGAATCCTCAACGCGATCTGCCAATCGGAATAATTGTCTCATTGCTCGTTTGCTCCACTCTTTACATTGTGGTTGCACTTATCCTTACAGGAATGATACCTGTAATGGAATATGCAGATAATCAATCTTTTCTTTCCGCCCCGATTGCATTCGCGTTAAATGTTCTTCACCAGGACTGGGCGGCGGGAATCATTTCTGTAGGAGCGGTAATGGGGATCACCAGCGTTCTTCTGGTAATGATGATGGGGCAACCGAGGATCTTTTTCGCCATGTCTCGTGACAGACTCTTCCCTGAGAGCATTTCCAAGGTTCATCCACGTTTCAGAACGCCATATCGGACTACGATAATTACAGGCATTGGCGTGGGTCTTGTGGCGCTTCTTATACCTATCGGTACAGCCGCTGAGCTGGCAAATATCGGTACTCTGTTCGCATTTGCAATAGTATCAGCCAGCATACTTGTACTGAGAAAGACCAATCCCTCTCTTAAGAGATCATTCAGGGTTCCTATCGTTTATGTTGTTTCGCCCCTCGGTGTATTATTCAGCCTCTATCTGATGTATAGTCTGCCGGTAGTTACATGGATACGGTTCCTGGCCTGGCTCGACATTGGTCTGTTGATATACTATTTCTACAGCCGCACCCACAGCAGAATTGGAGAAAAGGTTGAACGCGACAAGACTTTCAGGTTAAATGAGATGATTGAATTCTTCGGCATTTTCGCTTTCATAAACGGTTTTTTGTTCGGTCTGCTGTCACTCCTTGCCACTCTTAAGGTTACTTCATTAAAATCATGGGATGAGATTAATCTTAACCCAAACAATATGTTGTATGTCTGTTCTGGCCTGATTGTGGCAGGCAGCCTTATGTTCATTATGGGAAGGATCTCGAAAAAGAATAAGAGTAATCAATTGATATAATAAGTGAAATCTTCCGGGGAACAATATTGTTAACTATTTGTTTTACATATACAATGAGCTGAATCCACACGGAAAAAAATTAAATAAGATGGGAAACAAAAGTACTACTGATATTTTAAAGGAAGCTATACTCCTGGAGCAGAGAGGAAAGGCCTTTTACTCCAAAATTGCCTCAGAGACAAAGAGCGAAGCTGTCAGGAAGGTATTTTCGATGATGGCTGAAGAGGAGGACCAGCATATCGCATTCCTCTCGAAGCAGTTTGCTCATTACCAGAAGCACAACTCTTTTACTGTGAATGCTCCTCATACCGAAGACCCGTCGGAAGAGGTTGCCATGCAGGTTCTGTCAGCTGAAATGAAGAAACAGATCGGAGCAGCAAGTTTCGAGGCTGCTGCCATAGGTGCTGCCATGGATTTTGAGACAAGGGCGGTGAATCTTTATGCCGGCCGTGCTGAGACTGCCACTGACGAGAACGAGAGAGCAACATACAGTATGCTTGCAGAGTGGGAGAGGGGACACCATAAATGGCTGATGAGAATCGACAAGGATCTGCGGGAGCAGGTCTGGTATGATAATTCTTTCTGGCCCTTCTGAGAGTCAGCAGAGTCTTCGGAACTTAGCCGGGGCTTTCAGTTCAAAGCGCATCTCCTTTCCTGTTACCGGGTGGACGAAGGCCAGTACACTGGCGTGCAGGCCCAGCCGGCCGATAGGATTACCGGAAGCTCCGTACTTCCTGTCACCGGCAACACTGTGACCGATCTCCTGCATATGTATCCTGATCTGGTTCTTTTTACCGGTTTCCAGGCTTACCTCAAGCAGTGAGAAGTCACTGTTGCTTTTAAGTGTCCTGAATCTTGTGACAGCAAGCTCACCCTTCTCCGGATTCTGGCTTGAATGCATGACAAGAGACTTGCTCTCATAGATATAGGAGCTTATCTTACCTTCATGTTCCTCAACCTTTCCCTCCACCACGGCGATGTATGTACGTTCCTTCACCCTCTCCTTCCATTCGCTCTGCATTATTGACTGCACCTTCTCACTTTTGGCGAACATCATCACGCCGGAGGTGTCACGGTCAAGACGGTGAACGATAAAGATCCTGTTTGCCGGGTTCTGCAGCTTCACGTGAGAGCTAAGCATCGTATATGCGGTACGGTCCTTCTCCTTATCGGTGGCAATTGTAAGGAGTCCGGCATGCTTGTCGATGACAATCAGATGATCATCCTCATAAAGGATGCTCATATTACGGTTGATGCTCCCCTCGATTGCTGCTTCCCATTTGACCTCCACCCGGTCACCGGGTTTGAGGGGGTGATTGAACTGTGTGACAGGCTGTTCGTTAACCAGCACTCTCTTGTTGCGGAGAAGCGACTTGACGTTATCGCGACTTTTCTGTTTCAGGTTCTGAAGCAGGAACTGCATCAGAATGATCTCATCTTTCACCTCCAGGGCAGACTCCTCTTTGTTATGTTGACCGGTTCTCATATCTGACGTTTTTCCTTCCCAGCAACCAGGGAATTAGTATGCTGCAAAGTTGGTCAAAAAAACAGTAACGGTGAAGATTATTGTCTGTGTGCTTTCTTAAGGGGGTTCCCGTATTTCTTCCTGATTGTCTATTTACCTGGATTATAAATCCTGATACTGTTTTTCTCGAGGTCTTCCCTGTAGAACAGAACATCCTTAAACTCTCCGTTAGCATACATTTGCGCCTGGTTCATGAAGTAGGGCGAATTGGGGTCACCGCTTACCCCTCCGGCAAGGGAACTCTTTGCTTTCACCTTATCGCCAAATTCAACAACTGCAACGAAGCTGTTGCCGCGCGTCCCGTAGATCCTTTTTGTTCCGGGGAAAGAAGCAGCACCGAATGCTGCCAGCGATCCGAAGTTTGCAGAGGTGAAGCCGACAGGTATACTTGGTTCCTCATCGCTGAATTTGCCGGCTATATCACCTGTAAGCCTCTGAAATCTGTTTATTTCGCCCCATTGTGTCTCCCACGTTCCGAAGTCATGTGTCAGGTTGTCGACAGCTCCGGAAAGGGCATCGCAGAGCTGTTTCTCGTGCGATGCCGGGGGTGCCTCCGCACTGCCGGGTACTCCTGTGCGTCCTGTTAGTGCCTGGGAGTAATAGTAAGCCAGCGACATCGGTACTGAAGAGACCGAGGACCTCAGATCCCAGTTCCGCAGCGCCTCAACAGGATCTCTCAGTTTTTCCCTGACAGCCCTGTCAGTTTCTGACACAGCATCATAAGCTGCTATCACAGCAGGGATAATCTCCTCAAATCCGGGAAGATATGAGTCGTATGCCGCCTCAATGACCTTATCTATTGTAAAGTCTTTACGATCCTTCAGAACCATTACAGCATGTCTCCCCCTGGCATTTTCTGAATCGTACGACATATATGCAGGGTAGTCTTCCATTTTCGGGCTAAATTCGGCGGCAGCCGTAAATGGCGTTGAATTACAGTTTTGAATCCATCCGTTGCCGGGATTTTTAATCACTATCATTTCATCGATCTCGTGGAGACCCAGCCAGTCTGTTTCCGGGTTATTTCCGTCAACGGTTTCTCTCCAGTTGAAAGAAGGATTCCTCCGCGGCATGAAGTTACCGTGGTAATAAGCAATATTGCCGTCAGCATCGGCATAGACGGTATTATTTGAAGAATTCGTTTTCAGTTCCATTGTTTTGTTGAACTCCTCAAAGTTTGTCGCCTTTGTGCGCATAAATGACTGGCTCAGGGCGTCGATATGGTTAATCATCAGTTTTACGGCAATCCATCTGCCATCCTGTTCACGTATAACCGGACCATGATGGGTATAGTATGCTGTTATTTCCCTGACAGATGTCTTATCTCCGTCTTTGTATGGCAGGGTAATTACTTTTTCAATAACCGGTTTAAGAGCATCGCCGTGCCGGTAGAAATATTTTCCATCCTTTTCCTCCACGGCAACGCTGTAGTGATCAATGACATCAGCCTGGCTGGAGGTGTGCATCCAGCCACATTTCTCGTTGAACCCCTGGTAGATAAAGAACTGTCCCCAGGTAACGGCTCCGTAGGCATTCAGCCCCTCTTCCGAGGCCATTTTGATTTCAGGCCGGAAATAAAACGATGTATGAGGGTTAATAAGAAGGATTGCCTTGCCTGAAGCAGTAATTGAAGGGGCCAGGGCTATCCCGTTCGATCCTGTCGGTTCCCGTTCAGTTGTTTCTTGCTGAAAATCAGAACTGCCATTGAGTGTTATTGGTTTTGGGCCGTAGAATGACCGGAGGTGGGCTGGAGATATACTTTCAATATCTCCGCCAATACTTCCTTCTGTAAATGTCAGGGCCATCCATGGTTCGAAACGGGTGATGAGCTTTGGTTTTACCTCGGGATGAGTGCAGAGGTAGTAGTTTACCCCTCCTGCGAAAGCGTTCATGAGTTTTTTAAGCCATGCCGGGCTTTCGTCGTACTCTTTCCTGACAATTTCAGGGTTAATGAACAGTTTCATCCTCAGGTCGTTGTATATCTGACTTTCGCCCATAACCTCGGCCATGCGACCCATAGAGTTGATATAGTTGACTTCGACCCTGTTAAAATCATCTTCGCACTGGGCATAGATCATACCGAATACCGCGTCGGCATCGGACTTCCCGTAGACATGGGCTACTCCCCATTTGTCACGGATAATTGTGACATTATCCGCATATTTCTCCCATCTTTTCTGTTCACCCCTGCTTCCTTCCCCCTGTGAACAGGAGAAAAGGGTCAGTAACAGTACTGTCAGCAAGGTCATTGTCCTCAGGTTGAAATTGCCTTTCATAGATTAGTTTTAGGTTGATCAAAAAAGAGTCTTGTGAAAGTTAGTATATAAATGAATACCCGGGAGGATGTTTAGCTCTGCTATTGAGCAGAAAAGCGACAGGGATTATACTTTTTGCAGAGATTCAGGTCTGTTTCTGTGGCGCACAATAGCAATACTTGGCGGGAATAATCTCCGCCAGCTGGCGGATCGTGATCCCTCGAGAAGGAACCGGCAGACCACAGCACTCTCTCATGCACTGAGGTGCATGATAGTCTTTTATTTTCCGTCATAACTCGCCCCGGCAAGCCGGGCTCATTCTGCCGTAAAATAAAAAACCTGTTCCGTCACTGACGGAACAGGAGTGCTGTGGTCTGCGGAGAAAGAGGGATTCGAACCCCCGGTCCAGTCGCCCGGACAACGGTTTTCAAGACCGCCGCAATCGACCACTCTGCCATTTCTCCGCCGCAAATATAGTATTTTTTTGTTTTCCCACTCAGAGAGCCGGACAATAGCTGTTTATTTCATTATTTTACATATTTTCAGCTTCTGTAACTCCCAAAAAATGGGCTTGTGGTGAAGATGCTAACGCTGCGTTCGTCTAAAAATGGGCATCTTTTATCGTTTAAAATGCTCATTTCACATAAAAATAAGCCTCCCGGCATGAAAAAAGGGCTAAAATCCTTGCTTTTGAATTTTAATGAAATAAATTTGTATTCAATTAGAAGATTTTGGTTTAACCCTAAAATTGAAGTGACTATGACAAAAAAAGAATTAGTAAGCAGCATTGCAAAAAAAGCAGGACTTTCACTTAAAGATGCCAACATCGCTCTGAACGCATTTGTAGGTTCATTTGGTGACGCCATGAAAAAAGGCCAGAGGCTCCAGCTCCCCTCAATGGGTACTTTCAAAGTTGAGAAGAGAAGCGCAAGAGTTGTTCGCAACCCGCGTACCGGTGCCAAACTGAATGTTCCAGCCAAGAAGGTTGTTAAGTTCAAAGCTGCTCCGGCACTCACGAAGGGCCTGAAGTAAAAGTTTCAGGGGTGCTGCAGCACCCCTTTTTTTATATAAAAAACTGATGCCGTCACCGACGGCATTTTTTTTTGACAGATCAAAATTTATTTGCAGAGTTCATTGAACATTTTTTTAGTATATTTGCTCTCCACGCATGGTGAAGCAACCACCCGCATCGAAATGAATTGTATTATTGTAGATGATGACCCTATCTGGTGCAAGACCCTCGAGCAATTCGTGAGCCGATCGTCAAGCCTGTCTCTGGCTGGGACTTATTCAGATTCAGTCTCAGCCCGTAATGTGCTTATGTCACGCAGAGACATCGAGCTCATCTTTCTTGATATCGAAATGCCTGAAATGGATGGTTTTGATTTCCTTTCAAGCCTTGAGATGCCTCCTCATATAGTTTTTGTCTCGGGAAGTGAGGATCATGCTTTTGAAGCATATAACCATAACGGCATAGATTATCTTCTTAAACCCATTTCCTATGCACGGTTCTGCAGGGCGGTGGAGAAGATAATGAAGTACTATTCAGGTCGCCAGATACCGGCCACCGCCGGCGATGAGGAGATATTCATAAAGAAGTCCTCCTCTCTCGTGAAACTGAAACTCAAGGAGATCCTTTACGTTGAAGCGCTGGAAAATTATGTCAGCGTCATAACGCGTGATGAGAAATACACAATCCATTTTACCATGCGCGCCATTGAACAGCAGCTGCCGTCCGGCCTTTTCTTCCGGATCCACCGCTCATACATGGTCAATAAAAGCGTTATCAGGTCAATAAGCGAAAACAGCCTGACCATTCTCGTGGGTAACACCCCGAAAACTCTGCCCGTAGGCAAGTCGTACCGCGACGGGATAATGAGCTATATCAACATAATGACACGTTAAATGCCGTCACTGAGGCAGCTCTTCCTTGAGCATCTGGGACAGACCTCCGGTGCTCCGCTTATGCTTGAGATAGTGAAGGCGGAAGGCTCTTTTCTCTATGACAGGGACGGGAAAGACTATATTGATCTTATCTCAGGAGTATCTGTAAGCAATACCGGCCACCGGCACCCGGATGTAGTGGCTGCCGTTAAAGGCCAGGCAGACAGATACCTGCACCTCATGGTCTACGGCGAGGTGATACAGAGCCCCCAGGTTCTGTATGCCACCCGACTGGCATCGCTGCTGCCACCCTCACTGCAGTCAGTATTCTTCGTTAACTCAGGGAGTGAGGCCGTCGAGGGTGCTCTCAAACTTGCCCGCAGGTATACCGGGAGGAATGAGATAATCTATTTCAGGAACGCCTATCACGGATCGACAACGGGCGCACTCAGCATCCAGGGCTCAGAGACCTACCGCAATGCCTTCAGACCGCTGATGCCGTCAACCACCATGGCGGAGTTTAACTCGGAACTGGCTGCCAGGATGATAACTGAGCAGACGGCAGCGGTGATACTCGAGCCGGTGCAGGCCGAGGCCGGCGTGATACAGCCTGACAGTGGCTTTCTTGAGAGCCTCCGCTCTGCCTGCGACCGTCACGGGGCGCTCCTTGTCTTCGATGAGGTGCAGACAGGATTCGGCCGTACGGGACACCTCTTCTCGCTCTACAGATACAACGTGATACCGGATATTCTTGTCCTTGCCAAAGCCCTCGGGGGCGGACTGCCGCTGGGTGCCTTTGTATCTTCACATGAAATCATGTCATCCCTGACTGATAATCCGCCACTCGGACATATTACCACCTTCGGAGGACATCCGCTGTGTTGTGCCGCTGGACTTGCCTCACTGGAGGTCATTCTGAGGGAAGACCTTCCCGCAAAAGCCGCCGCAAAGGAGAGACAGTTCAGGGACGAGCTTGCTCAACTGCCTGTCAGGGAGATAAGGGGGGAGGGGCTCCTTCTGGCTGTGGTGCCGGAAGAGAAAAAGATCATTCCGGAACTTGTCAGGCAGGCTCCGTCGTACGGATTGCTGCTTGATTACTTCCTCTTCTGCGATGATGCCTTCCGTATTGCTCCTCCGCTGACAATTACACATGACGAGATTTCCGTCGCTTGTCAGCGTCTTCGAAGCCTCATGCACGATCTTAGCAGAGGCAACTGACACTCTGTCATATTTGCCTCCCGCGGCACACACTTTGGAGAGCGTGGGCAGGATAAACATGAAAACTAATCATATGGAAAAAGGTAAAATCGGAGTAACAACGGAGAACATCTTTCCTATCATCAAGAAATTCCTCTATTCAGACCATGAGATCTTCCTCAGGGAACTGGTATCAAATGCTACAGATGCCATACAGAAGCTGAAGACCCTCTCTTCAGCCGGTGAATTCAAGGGCGAGCTGGGAGAACTGCAGGTGAAAATCGCTGTCGACCCCAAGAAGAAAACAATAACTGTATCTGATAACGGCATCGGGATGAGTGCTGAAGAGATTGACAAATACCTGAATCAGATCGCCTTCTCAAGTGCTAATGAATTCCTTGACAGGTACAAGGATCAGACGAGTGTGCTTATCGGACACTTCGGCCTTGGATTCTACTCATCATTCATGGTCTCTGACAAGGTTGAGGTCATATCGAAATCGTACCTTGACGATGTGCCTGCAGTAAAATGGACATGCGACGGGAGTCCCGAGTATTCTTTGGAAGAGACCAGCAGATCAGAAAGGGGCACTGACATCATACTTCATATCGATAAGGAATCCAAGGAGTTTCTTGAGGAGAGCAGGATAGAGACGCTGCTTAAGAAATATTGCCGTTTCCTGCCGGTGACGGTCACCTTCGGGAACGAGAAGGAGTGGAAGGACGGCAAGATGACCGATACGGGGAAACCCAAGATCATCAACAACACCCGCCCGGCATGGACCCGCAAGCCATCTGAGCTTAAGGATGAAGACTACCATGGCTTCTACCGCGAACTCTATCCCATGGGTGACGACCCGCTGTTCCACATACACCTCAACGTCGATTACCCGTTCAAGCTTACTGGTATACTATATTTCCCGAAGATCCGCAACAACTTCGAGATACAGAAGAACAAGATACAGCTCTACTGCAACCAGGTCTACGTGACCGACTCGGTGGAGGGGATCGTACCCGATTTCCTCACGCTGCTGCACGGCGTCATCGATTCCCCTGACATACCTCTGAATGTCTCGAGAAGCTATCTGCAGAGTGACTCCAGTGTAAAAAAGATTTCAGGCCACATCACCAAGAAGGTTGCAGACAGGCTGGCTGACATCTTCAAGAAGGAGCGCGAGAACTTTGAAAAGAAGTGGGATGATCTTAAACTCTTTATAGAGTACGGGATGATCACCGAGG
>Ga0209450_10000174_pt1 | contig 35167 bp, 18 predicted proteins | sample FrelakmetLWP11LW_FD_187149 | JGI IMG/M metagenome (GOLD analysis project Ga0209450, IMG submission 187149) | Freshwater lake sediment microbial communities from the University of Notre Dame, USA, for methane emissions studies - LWP11 LW (SPAdes)... | ecosystem: Environmental > Aquatic >...
TCACCATCATCCCGGCCGACGGGCCTACGTTCTACGAAGCCTTCACCGATCAGTTCGGGCGCAGCTACGAAGGCTCGGCCCAGCGCTACCAGAGCGACAAGGCCACGCGCATCCAGGAGGCGCTGCATCGGGACCAGATGGCCCAGCAGCAGAAGCAGTTTGACCAGAGCCAGGCGCGCTTGAAGGCGCAGGAAGCGGCGATGCAGCAGTATCGCCAGGACAACCTGCAGCGCATGCGCGATGAGGATGCCGCCAAAAGAGCGGATGCCGACGCGAAGAAGGCGGAGGCTGAAGCCAAACGGCAGCAGGCCGAATCGGCCCGCGCGGCCCAGCAGGGGTATATCCAGAAGTACGGGACCGACGCCGACAAGGCATACTTCGCCGCCTTCGGCAAACTTCCGGCGGGTCACGATCCGGCCCGCCACGCCACAGCCGACCCTGAAGCCAAGAAGGTCAAGGCGCAGCTCGATGCCCTGGATGACCAGTACCGCTACTGGTCGGCTCAGAAGAAGGATGCGGAGAATCGTGGAGACCGCGATCCCGATGCCAGCGATACCGAGCAGCGGGCCAGGAAGGGCAAGGAGGATCAATACCGGGCGGCAGTCAAGCAGATGATGGCGATCGAGTCCATGCAGGCGCCGCTGCGCCGCCGCGCCTTTGAGATGGCTGGCGGCGCCATGCCCGCCGCACCCGATGCCACCAATCCCGGCGGCGCCAATCCCTTCCAGACCACGGCTCTCCCGCAGGCGGCTCCGCCGGCCGTGAAAATCGAAGACCTGAGCGTACCGCTGCCGGCGGGCGTTCAGCCGTTCAATCCGCAAGGCGGCGTTCCCGGCCGGCCCGTCCCGCTGGTTCCGATGCAGCCGGCTCCGCAGAACATCGCGCCCCAGCCCGCGCCGCCGGTCCAGTTCACCCCCGAACAGGCGCGCGGCCTGCTCGATGTTGTCGCCGCCAAGCACGGCAAGCGCCCGGACCTGATCCAGCAGATGCCGCCGGCGCCGCTGTCTAAGGTCGCCCAGTTGAAGGCCGCCGCCCTGGCCAACCACTCCGACCCGCTGAAGGCCCGCGAGCTGTTCTACGACCTGATGGTCCTTGGCGGCTTCAACCCGCTGGCCGCTCCGGTCCCCGATGAGCAGATGAATCCCAGCGGGCGCACGGAAGTTCGCGTCCTGGAGTAACCATGCCTTTGATGCCTGATCCTCGGACGGCGCCGGCCGCTCCCGTCGCCGTGGACGCCTTTGATGCCACGCCCACCCCTGCGCCGGCCCAGCAGCCGGCCACGGATGCCTGGGCGGCGGTTCCCGATCCTGCCCCCACGCCCGCGCAGCCCCAGCCGGCAGCACGACAGGCGCTCTTTGCCGAAGATGACGGCTATCTCCGCGACCGTGACGCCTGGGTGGAGCAGCAGATGGCCCAGCACTGGGGCGGCAACGTGCTGCGCTCGCCGGCCCTGCGCGACAAGGCCCAGCAGTGGGCCAATATCCAGCACTTCGATGAGACCGCCACGCTCAACCCGGTCAACCCCAAGTTCTATACCCAGCGGGCGGACCTGACGCCGCAGCGGGCCTACGACTGGCTGAGCAGTGCCCCGGAGAACATCAGCACCGGCCCCGCCTTGGAGAAGCAGCGCGACCTCTGGCGTCAGCGCTACCCGGTGGCCCGCTACATCAAGCTCCGCGACGAGCAGGCCAACAAGATCGCCGACGCCTATGTGCTAAGCGAGATGGGCAAGCGGCCTCTTCGCCCGTGCCCACCGTCTTGCTGATCCGTCGGTTCAGCCCGTCGTATTCATAGGCGTACTGCTGCTGGCTGCTCTGGCCGGAAGCCGCCGTCATCCGGTTCCAGGCATCCCAGGTGGCGCCCAGGTACTGGGTTGGCTCGCCCGGTCGGGGCATGGCCAGCATGTTCCCGGCCGCATCGTAAAGCGGCGTATAGCTGCCGCTGATGCTGGTGATCTGGTTGGCGCTGTCGGTGGTGCGGCTCTGAGCGGTGCCCTGATCGACAAAGCCCGACCAGTTGCCCACCTGGTCCAGGTCCCAGGACTGATAGGCCGCTCCGCCACGCTGGGCCTCGATCAGCCGGTCCAGGCCATCGTGGGTATAGCTCTCGCTGTAGGCGCTGTTCAGCGTGTTGGTCTTGGCGCTGCGGTTGCCGGCGTTGTCGTAGCTGTAGCCGTAGCCGTCGAGGGTGAGACTGGCGGCCGGGTCTTTCCAGGTCTGCTGGACTATCCGGCCCAGGTTGTCCCAGCCGCCGAAGCTGCCATCGCCGGCGGGATCGTAGTTCAGGCTGGCCACGGGCGTGCTCATGGAATAGATCGTTTTGCACCTATTGGTGGGGTGGCCTTGTCTCGGAACTCCTTCGACGGCGGATGCACAGCCAAGCTAACGGGAGGCTGGACGCCAATAGAACCAGCCAAAGCGAAATGACTATGCATTGCATGGGACCAGGATCCTTCGATGACCACTGGTACTGATAACGCCGCACGCCCGGCCAATGGGTCGGGAAGAGATCGTGTGGCGGCCTGCCTGGCCCGGTACTCCACCAAATTTGTGTCCCAGCGTAGAAATCTGGACCTGTTCGTCCGCAAGTAATGTACACGCTGCCTTTGGCCAGGAGTACCTCGCAGTAGTGCAGCTTATCGCTAAGCGAGGTATACGCGCTTGTTCGGCACTCACTCAGAATCCAGCCTCCCAGCGCTAACAACGGCGGGATAGACAAAAGGCCTACTCGGGCAGCGTGATAGTAGTTCATGGGCGTATCTCCGCAACTGTCTCGTTGCCGCTCTGCTAATCCCGTTCCCAACTATTGAAGGGCGCGAGCATTGGATTCCACGTCTTGGCTTCGTTCGGCAGCCATGCCTTCAGGATGGTCAGCGCTATGTCATTTGGCTGCCCTTTTACGTGAACGCCTTTTTGTGTGCCCTTCTCCCAAAACACGACCTCAACTTCGCTTAAGGCAATTCAAAGGGGTCGGGAGTCTTTGTTTGTCCCCAGCCGCTGTCGGCCACGCGGCCGCAGCGTCGATTCCAGGCCCAGTCGCCGCGCGGTGAGCTTCTGCCAGCGCTGCTCGCCATACGGCCGGCCACGTCTGACGCTGGTTCGCAGCGCCTCCAGCTCGGCCTGCGTCTCCGCTCGATTCACGAACGCCAGCCAGCGCGCCGGCGGCTGCACCGGCCACTGCGCCTGCGGCAACAGCCACTGGGGCGGGTTCTCCAGCGCCCGCCGCGCCAGACTGCCCCACGTCCATTGATCGGCCGATTGCACCAGCTTGGCCCGCAGCGGATTGCGCTCCACGTAACGGCACACCGTCAGAAAATGCCCGTCCCGCTGCATCGGAAAGCTCTTGAATCGCCCCTGATACACCGGCCCGGTGCCGGCCGTGTGGTGGTGGGCGTGCCAGCGCTGCGTGTGCGTCACCGTCAGCAGCCGCAGAAAATCGCTCAGTTCGCCATCCTCGCGCGGCCAGAGGACCATGTGCCAGTGGTTGGGCATCAGGCAATAGCAGATGATGCGCATGGGCAGCAGCTGGTGCGTGCGCTCGATCACGCGCTCCATCGCGGCGTAATCGGGCTCGTCGTCAAACAACCGCCCGCGCCCGACGGCGCGGTTGAGCACATGATACACGATTCCACCGGTGGAGATGCGTAGACGACGAGGCATGGGCGAGCAGGATAACCTGCACGGCCGCCCCCACGCAATAGTCAAAGACTCCCGACCCCTTTATGTCGCCCGAACTCGCGCCGGACCCCAAGGCTTCCTGGCCGAGTACAAGGGATACCTGCAGGCCGACGCCTATGGTGGTTACGACGGCGTATACCACAAGGGATGCGTCATCGAAGTGGCGTGCTGGGCGCATGCGCGGCGGAAGTTCTTTGACGCCAAAGACACCGACGGCGCCCGCGCCGCGGCCATGCTGAGCATGGTGCGCGAGCTGTATGCCGTCGAGGATGAGGCGCGGCCGCTGGATGATGATGCCCGGCGCCAGCTGCGGCAGCAGAAGAGCCTGGCGGTGCTGGCGAAGATCAAGGCATGGCTGGACCGCGAAAAGGAACTGGTGCTGCCGCGCAGCCCGATGGCCCAGGCGATCGGCTACACGCTCAACCAGTGGGAAGCGCTGTGCCGCTACTGCGAGGCGGGGTTCCTGGACATCGACAACAATGCCGCCGAGCGGGCCATGAAGCGCGTGGCCATCGGCCGCAAGAACTGGCTGTTCGCCGGCAACGACGCGGCGGCCGAGAATCACGCCCGGCTGTATACGCTGATCGCCAGCGCCGAGCGGCATGGCATTGATCCCCAGAAGTACCTGCGGAGCGTGCTGGCCAAGATCGGCCAGACGCCGATCAGCGAACTCACGGCATTCCTGCCGGAGGTGTGGAAGGCGGAGGATGCAGAGGAGGGCGCGTCTAGCCATTCCGCAACCAGTCGTTCGCGTTGACGCCCGCTTTAGCAAGTTCAGCAGACCATTGCGCAGCATCAGAACACGGGCACGCACCAGCAGGCACGTGCAGCCGAGCGTGCAGTTCGAGTGCCGCCGTGTCACCGATCACACCAGGCAACCCGAGCCCGTCGAGCAGGTCCTGCCATCGGCAGTCGGGGTGCGCCAACAACTGCAAGTACAAACCGGCCTGCTCACTGAACGTCGGCGCGAGCCGCCAGTTCTTCCGAAGCTCTTCGGCTGTGGGTTGGTTGTTCATGCTCACACCTGTCATCCTCCGGTCTTCAGCCCTGTCTTTACCGCGTCCACCATGTCCGCTGGCAGCTTGCAGTTGGGCAGATCCATGTTGAGTCGAGACAGCGGGTTGACCAGGACCTCACCTTGTTTGGTAACGACCAGAGAGAAGCCGCGGCTTCCTTCCGGAATCAGCCCCCGTGCGGCCGCCTCGACGTGTCCTGGCAGCTGCGGGGTTGCCTCCACAAGCCCAACTCTACCTTCGCGAGTGATCCACCCCAAGTAGGCTCGACCGTTCTGAACCTGAGCTGCTTGAGCCGCCTCTCGCGTCGCCGTGCTGATTGCCCCTGCACTTCGCGGAGCGCTTACAGAAGATGTGGGCAATTGAAAGGTTCGCGGAACGGACACCGCCGCGGCATTGGCGTAGCCCCAGCGGAACGCCGTTGCACTCGCTCGCGAGGTCAGTCCCCCAGCGGCCCAGGGGCCGGCAATGCCCGCGACGCCGTTGATCCGCTGGAACCAGTCCAACTGGCCCCAGTTCCGCGACAACTCACCGACGGCCTGGCCGGTTCCGTACAATCCGTAGCTGAGCGCCCCCAGCCCGACCGCCGTTCCCAGCACTGGACTCAAGCCCGTCAGCCCCCCCAGCACGCTGCCGGAGGCCGGAGCGCCGAATCCCGCCATGCCGATCATGGCCGCCGTCGACCCTCCTTCAACCAGGCGAGTCCCCGCCGTGAACCACCCATTGTTCTCTCCTCGGTTCATCGCGCGAATCTGGTCTTCGTAACTCGCATTCATCATCTCTGACCCCGCCACCACCGTCGCTGTCCCGGCCACGGCAAGCCCCAGGAACAGAAAGGGAAGGAAGACAATCTCCCCGCTCGGGTCCAATCGGCTCACCGGATTGCTCCCGACGTACTCCTGCAGGTTCAGCCCGTTCACGTACCCCAGCGGGTCCACCGTGTTCCACCGCCCGCTGATCGGGTCCAGCGTCCGACGACGGAAGTGATACATCCGATCCTCGCCCGTCCAACGCCCGCCCTGGTGCAGATACCGCCACGCATAGTCGCTCTGCCCATCCCCATCGGCCGACCAGTCCGTCGTGGCGCTGCCGTCCGGCCCGATCACGCCGTCCAGAACCGTGAACAGCCCATAGGGCGTGTACAGATATCGCTCGGCTACCTGCCAGGCGCCTTGCCCGTCCTGGCGCAGCAAGCTCGTCACGTTGTGCTGGGCATCCGAGAGCGGATACGTGCGCCTCCAGTTGCTGCCCGCGCCCCAGTCCAGACCCTCGCTGAAGATCATGTCGTCCACGTACGACAACGACCAGACGTTGTCCCGCGTGTGCGTGGTTGTCTGTTGCCCGTTCACCGGCTTGGTCTCATCTTCTTTGATCACCTGCCACCCGGCCGAATAGTACAGATCACGCCACGTCCCGTCCGTTTGGCCGAGGCGCCAGCCTTCGCGGATCACACGACCAAGGGCGTCGTAGCGGTCGCCACTACCGGGCGCTCTGAGTGGACTGAGGTTCTCGCTTCTCACGGAGTATTGATCCGCTTCCTCCTCCAAGGACCGTCCTTCGTATCACGCCAGGCGCACCAATTGAGAGGCAAATCCGCCAATGCCAGGCTGGTTCGGTCAATGCCAACGATAGTGTCTAGCGCAACCACCTTGGCTGTTTCCTCAGACGCCGGCGCCTTGGACGGATGGAACTCCCACCATACGAGCGTCTCGCCCGCACCATGGACCACGTAGTGAATCCAGTCCGTGCGATCCAAGACCGTATCACCAGTGATAACGGCTACATTCGGCGGGTCGCCAAACGGCCACTCGGCAGGTTGCGTTTCCGGAAACATGTTCGTAGTGGCTCACCGCTCAAGCGAGTAACCAAGCCCAGGAAACCATCCATAATACCAAACGCGGTCACTCTTCGCGATGTTCTGATCCCTCGCCACTACCCGTGCGTTCTGGAAGCTATTGGCACCCCCACGCGACTTCGGGAAGTAGTGGTCAACCTGGGCTTCGTTCGCGGGCGGTGTAACGCCGCGCGTGTGCCGAACACCAGGAATCAGAGTCCTTCCGGTCACATCCTCGATGATGCGGCCGCCGTGCCTCGCCCGGTTCGCGGCGTAGATGCGGGCTATTTGCGACTGCGTGAAGTCCTTGCCCGGACCCACCCTTGGGCCATCTTCGAGGTTGGAGTACGGTCCCCGTGGTTGCCCATATCGGCCGGCCATGCCGTACGCCAGACCCAGCAGACCGCCTGCCACACCACCGACCACTGCCCCGCGCCTCGCCCTCGCGCAGCTCGACGTTGTTGGCAAAGCGGACGAGGCCCGCGCCCTTGTCGATTTCCTCCACCTCCCAGCCCTCGTATTCGGGTCGGTTCGACTTCTCGGCCAGCGAATCCCCCGGCTTCACCGTCACCAGCATCTCTTTCACCGCGCCTCCGGCCATCAGTTTGTGGATGGCAACCTTGGCGGTGATGGTCTTCTTCTGCGCTGTGATGCTATTCAGCCGGACGTACACCTGGTTCTCGTTATCCCGCTTCTCGACGCCGGCCACTTCGATCCGCTTGACGAGGTTCTGCCGGTAGGCTTCGTAGGGCGTAAGGCGATAGACGATGTTGTACGGGTTGCGGTGCGTGGCGCTGTAGCGCAGAGCCATCAACGGGTCCAAAGCGGCCAGCGCCTTGATGCGCAGCTCGCTCTCCATGTTCTGCGGCTCGTCGAGAATCAGCACGGGCCGCGCCGCCTGCACCAAATGGATCGGCGTCTCGCCTTGCAGCTTGTCCGTGGTCTGGCGGATGACATTCCCGGCCTTGTTGAAGCTGTCGATGGTCATCACCATGACCTCGACGGCGTCCGACAGGGCGAACTGCCGCACCTGGCTCAGATTCTCCGAGTCATACACGTAGGGCCGATATACGGTGTTGTCGTATAGCTCGGACAGGTGCCTCTTAGTGACTTCCAACGTCTTGAGCACGCCCTCGCGCACCGCCACGCTCGGCACCACGATGATGAACTTGCGCAGCCCGTAGCGGCGAGATAGCTCAAGGATGGTGCGAATGTAGACGTAGGTCTTACCCGTGCCCGTCTCCATCTCCACCGAAAAGTTGGGGAACCGTGCCTGCTTTTGTCCCGTCACCGTCTCGATGGCCTCTTCGATGCGCGCCAACGCCGCATCGGGCGCGATCCCGTTCCGTTCCTGCACGGCGCGCAGGTTGTGCAGCAGTTGCTCGTCGGTCAACTCCAACTCGTTCGCCACCGCCGGCAGCGCCAGTGTCCCCGGTGCAAACCTCGGCGCGGCGGACAGGAACGGCTGGCCTTCCAGCAGGTCGGCCACCGCCTCGATAGCGCTGATCTGGTAGTCCTGATTGGGGTCGAAACGAAACTGCATGATTATTCCGGCAAGTCCTTCGGCTTCTTCTTCCTCTTCTCCTGCTCCAACCGCTTCACCTGCTTGTCGAAATCGCTCACCGAGTTCTGCGCCTCAAACGCCCGCCGCCTGGCGTTGAACAGATCAAACTGCTTCTCGGCCAGTTCTTTGGCCAACTCGTGCGACACTTTCCCCGCATCCTTGAGGATGTCCCGGTCGTTGAGCGTCAGAAAATCGTTCAGTTTCCGCACCCAATCGGCCATGTGCATCGGCCGCCGCTGCTGCGCCTGCAACTCGGCGAACGATAGGTATTGGTCCACGATCAGATTCAGTTGCCTCAGTTCCGGCTCGGCCAGGTAGTTCTTGGCGACGGCCACATCGCTCTTGCGGATCGGGCCGTCCGGCGCGTTCTTCCACGTCGTCAGCCCCATGTTGGGCTTCTCGGCGCTGGCCCGCTCGACGATCAACTCCGCCGCTGTGCGCTTGTGGATGGCGTAGTGGAATTTGTTCTGCACCGTGGCGAAGAAACTGCGAGTGATCTCCGCGTTCTCGTCGTAGTCGATGCTGGTAGCGTAGATGTCCGTCACCTTCTGGTAGAACATCCGTTCCGAGGCGCGGATGGCCCGCACCCGTTCCAGCAGCTCATCGAAATAGCGGCTCTGCGCCCCGCCCTCCATCAGCCGCTTGTCGTCCAGCGCGAACCCTTTGACCAGGTATTCGCGCAGGCGTTGGGTGGCCCAGATGCGGAACTGGGTGCCCCGGTGGCTTTTGACTCGGTAGCCCACCGAGATAATCACGTCCAGGTTGTAATGCGCCACCTTGCGGCTGACGCTGCGCCCGCCCTCGGTTTGAACTGTCAAGTATTCCTTGACAGTTGCCTCCATCTGTAACTCCCCTTCCTCAAAGATGTTACGAATGTGCAGGCTGATGTTCTGCTTGGTTGTCTGGAACAGGTCCACCATCTGGGCCTGGCTCAGCCAAACGGTTTCCCCCTCCAACCGCACCTCGATTTGCGTCTTCTTGTCCTCCGTCTGGTACAGCAGGATTTCTGATGGGCAACCGGATGGGTCGGGCTTTTCGGGCAACTTACTCATCGGCTTTTCTCCTTGTTGTCCGTCTCGCTCAGATGGTCCGCAATTCGCATTGGAGCGCCAGGTTTGCCGCTGCCGTGTCGTCCAAGGCCGAATCCCGGCAGACGAACAGATCGCCTTGCGTCAGGTCCAGCTTCTTCACCACCGCCAGTGTCAGCTTATCGTCCAAGCAGATGCGGAACGACTGGCCGCGCTCGCCGTCAATCACCCGCCAGATGGTGTTGCCGTTGAGGTTCTTGTCCTTCTCGATTCGGCTGGAGAGGGAATAGCCCTGCTTGATGGCGACTTCCCAAATCACGTCCTCTGCCTTCCAGCCCTTCACCAGCGGGTCCGCGTACAGGGCCATCTGGTCGGCATAGCTGTCCGGCTTCCGGTCCTCAACACCCGACCACGGCAGGAAACAGCTCTCGGCCAGCGTGAAGCAGCGCACGCCCAGGTCCTCCGGCCCGTTGCCGTTGTCAGTCTTGAGCCGGCCTTCAGCATCGTCCTTGAACCGGCCAATGACCGTGCTGATACGTTCGCGGGCGATGTCGGCGATGGTCTTGAGGCGGGTCTCCGGCTTGGGCAGCGGTTCGGGCAATTGCACGGCGATGAATTGCCGATTGCCGCCGTCTTCATGGTTCTGGTTCAGCACAGCATGCGCCGATGACCCCGTGCCGGCAAAGAAATCCAGCACGATATCCCCCTCATCTACCGTCGTCGCCACCTGTAGGACGCGCTGGATCAGGCGCGGTGGCTTCACCGAATCAATCACGTTGTCGGTGTTCTGGAACTGCACGAACTCCAGCAGTTGCTGCTTCCCCTCCTGCGTGTGACCTACATCCTGGTACTTCCAGAGCGTCTGAGGAACGATGCCCTGCTTCACTTCTGAAAGAAACCGCTTGAGGGCGGGCATGTTGTTGCCGTTGGGACCCCACCAGATGCGCTTGTCTTCGTCCAGTTCGAGGAACTTGGACTTTTTGACCCGCCAGTAGGTGCCGATGCTGGGCCTGAATGTCTTGCCGGATGGGCTGGTGACTTCGTACTGACCTTCGCTGTAGTAGTTGCGAGCGGTCAAGTCGCTGGGCTTCCACTCCTTGCGTGGATCGTTGTCGGGGTTCTCATAGCGGGCATTCGCCGCCTCGGTGCGTGGCAGCGCGGTTGGCGTCCAGGTCGCGGCATTGCGCGCATACACAACGATGTAGTCGTGATCTTCCGAGAAGTGCCGGGCCGTGTTCTTCGGCGAATACACTTTCTGCCAGATGATCGTGGCGACGAAGTTCTCCTCCCCGAACACCTCGTTCATCAGCATGCGCAGGTCGTGGACCTCATGGTCGTCGATGCTGATGAAGATCACCCCATCCTCGGCCAGCATCTGCCGCGCCATGAACAGACGCGGATACATCATCGACAGCCAGGCCGAGTGATAGCGCCCACTGGCTTCAGCGTTGCTGGTCAGCACATTCCCCGCCTCATCCTGCTGGCCGGTAAGTTTCAGGTAGGTGCCCAGCGGGTCGGAAAAGTCATCGGGGTAGACGAACTCGCCGCCGGTGTTGTAGGGCGGGTCGATGTAGATCAGCTTCACTCGCCCGGCGTAGCTCTTGTGCAGCAGTTTGAGGACTTCCAGGTTGTCGCCCTCGATGAAGATGTTGCCGGTGGTGTCGAAGTCGATGCTCTCCTTGGGGGCGGGAATCAGGGTGGCGCGGCTGGGGGTCTGCAAGAGCCGGATCGCATCGCGTTTGCCGGCCCAGGCGAAGCTGTAACGCTCCGGGCGCTCGTCCACGGCGTCGCCCAGCATCTCCCGCAGGCGGGCGAAATCGACCTTCCCTTCGACGAACGCGCCGGGGAACAGGCCTTTGAGCGCCTCCAGGTCCTCGGCCAACAGATCGCCACCCGTGCGCGCAATGGTATTGGCTTTTCTCGTCGGTTCACTCATGTTCATTCCTGCAATGGGCTTTAGCGCTGCCCGCGTCCCATTTGCAAGACCTATTTCTACCCTTGTGCGCCACCATCAGCAAACATGGAGACCGTTTGGGTTGGACACGGAGCCTTTGGACCCACTACTACAGGAATTCATCGAGAAGGCAACGTGCCTCATCGGCGCCGGGGGCCAGCAGCAATCGGCTGGCTGTCCGCTCCAGTTCCGGCAGGCGGTCGCCCTGCAACGCCAACCGGACGCGGGCTCGACGGCAACATCAGCCGCATCGCCCGGCCCAAGGCCGCCCCGCAGACAACTGAGTCATGCGATCCGCAATTTGCGTCCGGATTTATTTTTCCAAGCTATTGACATATCGGACTCCGTTGGTACGTTGCCATGTGATGGCGCGGGCGATGGAGCCCGTGTCATAGTAGGATCGGGGCTTGGAACTGTAATCTGCCAGAGGGGGCGGCCAAGCCAAGGCCTTTGCAGCCGGGCGAAGCGTCATGTCACACGCCAGGGAATCGAGGAAAGTCCACACCACCGCCGCATCCACACTGCACCAACGGCGCCGCCGCAAACTCTGGCCGGCCATCAGGCCCGTGCTGGAGACGCTGGAAGGCAGACAGCTGCTGGCGGCTCCCTTCCTGGGCGATGAGCAGCTGGTCAACGGTGTGACCACGAACCTCCAGACGCTGGCCGACAGCGGCCAGGCGATGGCGCGTTTGAGCGGCGGCGGTTGGGTGGTCGGCTGGAGCAGCGAGGTTCAGGGCAGCGGCCGCGAGGCGATGGCCCAGCGTTACGACGCTCAGGGCAATGCCCTGGGCACAGCGCTGCAGGTGAACACGACCACGAGCAACGACCAGACGCGGATCAGCGTGGCAGCGCTGGCCAACGGGGGCTGGGTGGCGGTGTGGCAAAGCGCCGGCCAGGATGGCAGCGGGGCCGGCATCTACGGCCAGCGCTACGCGGCCGACGGCACGAAGGTGGGCGGGGAGTTCGCCGTCAACCAGACCACCGCCTACGACCAGGAATTGCCCTCGGTGGCCCATGTGGGCCAGGGCCAGTTCGTGGTCAGTTGGAGCGGACGCGGGCCGGGTGACATCTCCGGGGTCTTTGGCCGCCGGTACGACGCCCAAGGCAACGCCCTGGGCGATGAGTTCCGCATCAACACCTGGACCTCCAACCAGCAGACGTATGCGACGGTGGCGGGGCTGCCCAATGGCGGCTTCCTCAGTGCCTGGGAGAGCCACGGCGGACAGGATGGGGAGTCGGCCGGCATCTATGCCCAGCGCTACGATGCCAGCGGCGCGGCGGTAGGCTCGGAGTTCCGGGTCAACACCACCACCGGCAGCTTCCAGGAGCGGCCGGCGATTGGCGTGGGGGCCGACGGGGCCTTCATCATTGCCTGGCAGAGCAATCTGCAGGATGGCAGCCAGCACGGCATCTACCTGCAGCGTTACGCGGCCGACGGTACGACGGTGGGCGGGGAACTGCGCGCCAACAGCTATACCGATGGCGATCAGATAGAGCCCTCGGTGGCGGTGAGCGGCAGCGGCGGTTTTGCGGTGGCCTGGCAGGGCAAGGGCTCGGTCGATCCGGCGGGCGTATGGGTGCAGCGCTTTGACGCAGCCGCTACGGCCGTGGGCGAGCCACTGATGGTCAACAACACCACCGATGATGCCCAGCGTTACCCGACGGTGATCGCGGCCGCAAGCGGCTACGCCCTGGCCTGGAGCGGGCGGGGCACGGGCGATGCCGATGGAATCTACCTCCGTCAACTGGGAACCGCACCGGCCGCCTCCGGGATCGCGGATGTGACGGTCAACGAGGATGCCGCGCCCAGCGTGATCGATCTGAATCAAGCCTTTGCTGATGCGGAGAATGCGGATTCGGAACTGAGTTTCCAGGTGACGGCCAACACCAACACCGCGCTGGTGACGACGTCGCTGGTCAATGGGCAACTGACGCTCTCCTATGCGGCCAACGCCAGTGGGACGGCCCAGGTGACGGTGCGCGCCACCGATCCGGGGGGTCTGTCCACGGATAGCAGCTTCACGGTGACGGTCAACGCCGTGAACGATGCCCCGGTTGCCGTGGCCGACGCTTACAGGCTGGACCAGAACAGCCTCCTGGCGGCGGAGGCGGACTTTGGCCTGTTGGCCAACGATAGCGACGTGGATGGCGATGTTCTGTCGGCGGTGCTGGTCAGCGGGCCCAGTCACGGCACGATCACGCTGAACGCCGACGGTTCCTTGCAGTATCTGCCGGCCGCCAGCTACGTCGGCACGGACAGCTTCAGCTACCGGGCCACCGACGGCCTGCTCCAGTCGGCTACGACCAGCGTGACGCTGACGGTGGTGCAGGTGAACGCTCCACCGGTGATTGGGTCGCTGGTCGATGCTCCGGACCCGGCCATGGGCGGCGCGGGGCTGATCCTGCTGGCCCAGGACGTCAGCGACGATACCGGCCTGAGCCAGGTGACATTCTACCGGGACTTAAATGGCAACGGCGTGCTGGACCTGGCCGATGACCAAGTCCTTGGCGCCGACACCAGCGGAGGCGACGGCTGGTGGGTGGCGGTATCCACCGACGGTTTTGGCCAGGGGCCGCACACGTACTTTGCCCAAGCGACCGACAACCAGGGCCTCAAGGGCAACGTGGCGGTGGCCGGCGGTACGGTGGGCCCGATCGCGGTGCTCGACGATGGCCAGCCGGGCTATAGCCAGAGCGGAACGGGCTGGAGCCAGGCCAGCGGCGGACGCGACGGCGATGTGAGGGTCTGCGCGGCCGGAACGGGTCAGAACACCGCTGTGTGGACCTTCGAGCAGCTGCCGGGCGCCTACTACAAAGTGCATATCACATGGACGGCCGGGGCGGACCGGGCCTCCAATACGCCGGTGACGATCTATGATGGCCAGACGGTGGTCGGGACGCGGAGCGTGGACCAGCAACTGGCGCCCCGGACCTTCCAGGAAGATGGTACCTGGTGGCAGTACGTGGGAACCTATCCCATCCAGAGCGGCACGCTGCGCGTGGAACTGAGCGATGCGGCCAACGGGCTGGTGGTGGCCGACGCGGTGCGGATCATCGACCCGCCGGTGGCGCCGGTCGTTCTGGACCCGACGACCAATGCGTTCACCGCCTTCGACGTGCATGGCCGCATGGGCAACAACACGCCCATTGGCGACTGGGAACTGGGCTTGACCGGCGACACCAGCCTCCAGCCGCAATCCCTCGAGCAGCGACAATGGTCTAGCTGGACCGTCGAACCCTTCACCTTCACCGTCAAGGACAACTGGGATGCCGAGTTCACCGTGGGCAGCGGCCCTACCGCCACAACTGTCGAGTGGGACTATAAAAACTCCGTCTATCCGGGCACCAGGCCGACGCCCAATGCCTTGAAGGTCTGGGCCAACAGCTACGTGGTCGGCGCCGGGCTGGACATCACCATTGGGTCCATCGACTACAAAACCTTGGGCTTGACGTTTGGGGTGGCGGCCGAGGTTCATGTCCTGAACACCGGCGCGGGCACCGACTTCAGGCAGATCGTGCTGGGCAACATCGACTTCCAGACGGGAGTCACCATCACCGGCACCGTGGCGATGCACTGGACAGGGGCGCAGCCGACAGGCTCACGCCTTCAGTTCCACATCATGCCCGTATGCGTGGCCGACCTGGACGCCGACACGGATAACGATAGCTTCAATGGCCAGCCGGATCGCACGGACGCCGAGGAGGCGGTGGAGAACAAGGATGGCACGCCTGGCAAGTGGATCGCCGCCGATGGCCGTCTGGCCGACACCGACACCTCGCATCGTTTTGTTCCGCTGGTGGTGGACATGGCCAGCCTGTCCAGCCTGACCAATGCACGGTTCATGTTGCGGTTTGATTCGTCGATCCTGAAAGTCTGGAAGCACGATGGCGATACTGTACGGCTGGCCGCACACCAGATCGTCAATGGACATGCCTATACGGCTGCGGAACTGGGTCTGGGCACAGGCGGCCTGGCCACGCTCTACGTGCAGGCGATGAAGGTGGGCGCTGGGACGGTGACGCTGCGGGCGACCATGGACGGCACCGTGCCGACTCCGAGCTACCGGGACATGGATACGGTCAAGTTCACGGCCATCAACCAGCACGTGAGCTGCATTCCCTGCCTGGCCGGGCTGAAAGTCGGCTCCGACGGCAACGCGGTTTACAGCCAGTCCTCCGTGCGCAACGGCCCGGTGATATCGGGCACCGCCGACGGGCGGGACACCCAGGCGAACAGTGCGCCGCAGATGCTGTTCACCGGCAACGGTATGGCGGTGGTGCAGAAGGACCAGGTACGGGTGTACTACCGGCTGGCCGACAACGCATATGAGGCAGCCGACGGCGCGAAGATCCAGGGAACGCTGGCCCCCTCGGAAGGTGATTACGTCGAGGTCGATCCGCAGGGCAACAAGATGGTCTTCTACGGCCAGGGCGCGCTGCGTGGAAAACTCCGCAGAATCGAAACCGTCGATGGCCAGAGCATTCAGCGCCAGTACGACCAGGGGCGCTTGACCTCTGAGTCGCAGACCATCGGCGGCTCGACGCGGTCCAGCACCTACGAATATGACACGGATGGACGGGTCAGCCTGGCCAAGGTCTGGCAGACCCCAAGCGGCGGCGTGGCCCGGCTGGTGCGTAGCGTGGAATACGCCTACTACGGCGCCAGCGAGAACGGCGGGCCGGCGGGCGTGCTCAAGACGGTGAAGGTGAAGGATGCCCTGGGCGCCACTCTCAGGACCACCTACTATCGCTACTACAAGGCCGGCGAGGCCAACGGTTTTGAGTACGCGCTGAAGTATCTGCTGGATGGGCGGGCTTTTGCTCGCGCCGTGGCGGCCCTGGGCAGCGAAGCGGCGGTCTACGCGGCCACCGATGCCCAGATCGCGCCTTACGCCACGGATTACCTGAAGTACGATTCGCAGAAGCGCGTCAGCCAGCAAACCAGCGCCGGGGCCGGCTGCTCGCTGTGTGCCGGCGGCGTGGGACTGGGAACCACCAGCTACAGCTACACCACCAGCAACTCTGCCGATGGCGACAACCTCTGGAAATACAAGACCGTCCAGACGCTGCCGGATGGCAACCAGGTCATTGTCTATGCCAACTATCGTGGCCAGGAGATGCTGCGCATCGAGAAGAACGTGGCCAGCGGCCAACAGTGGATCACCTACACGCGCTACGATGATAACGGCCAGGCCGTGCTGCGGGCCTATCCCTCGGCCGTCAGCGGCTACAGCGAGGGCTTGGCCGACCTGATGGGCTATAGCCTGGGGGATTATACCTACCTGCGGGACCAGGCCGGTCTGATCGAGACCACCGAGTATTACGCCGCAACCGATGCGGGGCTGGATGAAGACACCGCCGGCGGCGTCAAGGGCTACGTACACCGCACCTACGTGCAGCGGGGCGACCAGGGCACGCCCATCCTCCAGAGCCACAGCGACTACTTCGCCCGCACGGTCGGCAGCAGCACCATCCACCCGCTGGCCAGCAGCACGCAGTACGCCAACACCGATGGCAGCGGCGGCCGGACCACCAGCTACGAATACGTCTACCGCCCCGACAGTCTGCAGGTGTATCAGCTCACCACCGTGCAGGCGGCGGTGACCACGGGACACAACGGCAGCGGCACGGCCACGCGCACCACCAGCGTCTTTGACATCTACGGCCGGCAGCGCTGGACCCGGGATGAGGAAGGCTTCATCAACTATTACGAGTACGATGACCCCAGCGGCGCCCTGACCCAGAGCATCGTGGACCTGGATGATGCCCGCCTGCCCGAGGCTGAGGACCTGCCCGATGGCTGGGCGACTCCGGCCGGGGGCGGGCTGCACCTGGTGACGTACCTGGAGGCCGACGACCAGGGGCGGACCGTTAAACAGACCGATCCACGGGGCAACATCACCTACACGGTGTACAACGACGCCGCCCACGAAACCCGCACCTACGGCGGCTGGGACAGCGCCACCAACCGGCCCACCGGGCCGACGACGGTGTGGCGTGAGGATTGGGACGGGAACTACGATGAAAGCCTGAGCATGTCGGCGGCGCCGGATGTGAGCGGCGGCCGCCCCACGGGCCTGGAAGCGATCTCCGACGTGCAGAGCCTGTCGCGCAGCGTGTACAACGAAGTGGGCCAGATGGTCCAGTCGCGGCAGTACTTTGCCCTGCCCACGGGCGGATACTCGACCAATCTGAGCCTGGGCACGGCCGGGACGCACTACCTGGCCAGCGGCAGCACCTACGATCCGCGCGGGCGCCTGGCGGTGAGCCAGGGCCCCGACGACACCTCGCGGCACAGCTTCTTCGACAGCCTGTCGCGCACGGCCGCGACGTGGGTGGGGACGGACGACCTGTTGCCACCGCTGGGCGATGTGAACCCGCAGGATGGCTACGACGACAACGATCTGAACAAGGACGGCACGATCGATCTGCGCGACTTCCGCAAGTGGGTGAAGGACAACCCCTCGGCCACCGAGGGGCCGACCGGCACGGCCATGTACAAGGTGTCGGCCTATGTCTACGACCTGGGCGGAATCGGGGACTCCAACCTGACCCAGTCCATCACCTATGGCGACGGAAGCAGCACGTACAACACCTACAGCGAATACGACTGGCGGAATCGACCGGTCGCCAGCCTGGGGGCTGATGGCCTGGCCAGCGTGAGCAGCTACGACAACCTGGGCGAGGTGACGCAAAGCCAGTCGTACGCCAGCGCTACCTGGAACAGCGAGGATGGCACGATCAGCACCAGCGCTGGGAATCTGCGGGCCATGAGCCAGAGCCTGTACGATGAGCTTGGCCGGGTGTATCGGAGCTACACCTATGAGGTCGATCCGGCGGATGGGACGGTCGGGGACCGACTGGCCAGCAGCAACTGGTACAACGCGCGGGGCATGGCGATCAAGAGCGCTGGGGCCAGCGGCCTGTTTGCCAAGAGCCGCTACGACGGTGCTGGCTGGCTTATCAGCAGCTACACCAGCTTCGACGCCGACGAAAGCAACTACTTCTCGGCCGACGACGTAGTCGGCGATACCGTTATCGAGCAATCCACCACGATCTACGACAAAGGCGGCCGCCCGATAACGAACCTTTTCTTCCAGCGCTTCCATGACGACACAACGAGCACGGGCGAACTCTCGGCCGGCACTTCCTACGCCAGCTCCTCGGTCACCTGGTATGACCAAGCGGATCGCGTGACCAATACCGCTAACTTCGGCCACGAGAGCGGCACGGGCACCCGCTACATATTCAACAGCAGCAACCAGATCATCGACACCGACACTGATGGCATCCCCGATGAGGCCGAGGGCGCGCCCCGCGAACCGGATGACGTGAACAGGACGGAGCAGGAACATCTCGACTACATCGCGGCCAGGACCGAGTACGATGATGCTGGCCGCGCCTACCGGGCCATCGACAACTCAGGGCGTATCACCGAAAGCACCTTCGACCTGATGGGCCGCACGCTGCTGACCATCGAGAACTACCAGGGCAGCGGGCAAGTCACCGAAACGACCCCGACCGACGAGAGCCGCACGACGCAATATGTCTACAACAGCATCGGGCAGCTTGAGGCGATGTATGCCTTGAATCCGAAGGGCCTGAACAACGGCGTGGAAGTCCAGGACACAAATTATCTGTACGAGAGCGACATCAGCGGCGCCTGGGCAACGAACACGATCTACCCTGACAGCGCGGACACGGACTCCAGCGGCACGGACCAAGTGAAGGTCACGTACGACCGCCTTGGCCGGCGCGTGACCAGCACCGACCAGCGCGGCGTGGTGCATACTTACGGCTATGATGAGGCCGGGCGATTGGAAACCGACGCAGTGACCGACCTTGGCGAATCCGGGATCGTGGATGATTCGATCCTGCGGATCGAGCGGGCTTACGATGACATCGGCCGCGTGGCGAAGATTACCAGTTACGACGCGGCGAGCGCCGGTAATATCGTGAACGAAATCGCCTACACGTACGACGGCTGGGGCAACGTTATCAAGAGCCGGCAGGAGCACGCCGGGGCGGTCGATCAGGACACCTTGGCCGTGCAATACACCTACGAAGACGGCGCGGTGGACGGCGAGGCGAAATACTTGCGCCTGGCCAGCATCACGTATCCGAATGGCCGAATAGTGGCCTACAACTATGGTGGCACGGGCGTCTCGCCCGTGTTGTCGAGAGTGGAAGAGATCACTGATTCGACTGGCACCGAGATCTACGCTCAGTACAGCTACCTGGGCGCCGGCACCATTGTGCAAGTGGAGCATCCGGCCGTCACCGATGGTTTGACGCTCAGCTACATCACCGGCACGGATGAGTATGGCGGCTTGGATCGTTTCGGCCGAATCGTCGCGCAGCAGTGGACCGATGGCGATGGAAGCGAGACGCTGGACAGCTACACGTACGCGTACGACCGCAACGGCAACCGCACGGCCAAGAACAACGAACTGAACAGCGCGTTGGAGGAAGCCTACACCTACGACGGCCTGGATCGCATGATTGATGCCAACCGGAACGGCAGCGATCTTCAAGACTGGTCGTTGGACAGCCTCGGCAACTGGGCCGGGTTCTCCGAAGGAGCCGATAGCCAGTCACGCACGCACAACGGAGCCAATGAGATCGAGACTATCTCTGGTGACCTGGACTGGGTTGATCCGACCTACGACGACGCTGGCAACATGATGTCCGGGCCGAAGCCGGGCGCGGAGAGCACCCGCCTGCACTTCGTCTACGATGCCTGGAACCGCATGACGGCGGCCTACACCGACGATGGCGATGGCGTGTTCGAGCCGGGCGGGCATGATGCGCTGGCCGGGAGTTATGCGTATGACGGGCAGGGCCGGCGGATTCAGAAGACCGTCGATTCCGTCCCGCAGGACTTCTACTGGAATGAGCAGTTCCAGAACGTCGAGACGCGCCTCAACGGCAGCGCCAATCCGCTCGACCAGATCGTCTACGATATTCGTTACGTCGATGCGCCGATCGTGCGGTTCCATGATGGGAACACCGATGGCGATTATCTCGATACTGAGGACAACACCGATAGCATCCTTTTCGCCACGTCGGACGCCAATTTCAACATCACGGGCGTGGTCAAGGCGTCAACGGGCGATGCCGTGGAGCATTACGCCTTCACGCCGTACGGCGAGCGGACGATTTTCGATGCAACGTGGACGGAGCGGGGCACGAGCAGCTTTGACTGGGTCATCGGACATCAGGGATTGGCCTACGACACCGAAACGGGCCTGATCTACAACCGTGCGCGGTATCTGCATACGAGTGTGGGAGTGTTTATACAACGGGACTATATCGACTACTTGGGTGGAATGGACCTTTACCAGAGCAGACTGTCACGACCGAATATGGTGCAGGACGCTTCAGGGTTCAATCCACCGCCGGTGCCCGCGGAACCGCAGGAGATCACGGTTGATGCCTACGTGAGTGTCCGTGACGGGATCAGGATCATGATGAAGATAACCGGAGCGCCCGTCACTTTCGCTCCGGATATCAATGTGCAGAGCGGCAAGGACATCGTCATCGTGAGTGTAACCTGGGATCAGGGCGTGCGAGGCCACCGTGGAAAGTTTGGCCCCGAGACGGTCGATACATACTACGAGGTGGTGAATACGCAGAAGGCGCTGAAACACGTTGTCACCTATCAGCAATTTGTGAGGATAGATGCTCGCCGTACGATTGACACCACAATCACAGTCCAAGAGTGCCGGGAGAATGACGAGCGACTGAAGGAGGTCGGCACGTTCGTCGTCAGCAAGATACCCTTCGTCGGCGAGATAAACGACATGAGAGAGCTCCTGCGAAGAGTAACGGCGGAGAAGCTCGAAGCGCATGGTCTGAAGGTCAGGACGGCTTTGACAGTCACCCCTTGGCGAACGGCTCAGCCGGTTTACGACACTATTGAGGTATCACATGAGAAGACGGAGGTCGACATGCCCGCCAGGTTGTACCCTGGCAAGGACGGCAAGTGGCGAACAACATCGGGCCAGTAGTGGGCGCCATAGGTCGCCTGCTCTCTGGCGCAATATCCTATGTGCGGTCCTTCTCACGGCTGTAGGTCCTTTTCCGCTGTTGGGTTTTCTAGGCAGAGCGAGCGGGAGTCCGCCAGATACGCGACCGTCCAAGGAGGGATTGGCGGGTTCATCTACGCGATCGTCCAAGGAGGGGTTGGCGGGTTCATCTGCCTTCGAAGCACGCCTGGAGGTTAGAATCGACGGCCCTGCCGCGGCGAAATTAGGTGTTGCCGCGAAGAGCATCAGTGCTGCGCTACGTCGAATCCCGGTCGGTGAGGAGTTCAGTCTGGCTCAGGTACGAAAGCTTCCGGTTCCTACCGTGACTGGCGATTCTGTGCCGCTGGAGCGTGTAGCGCAAGTTGAGGTGATCCTGAGACTAGTCCGGGAGGATCCGGCGGCACCAGATCCACCCCCCGAGCCTGTGCCTGACAGCAATGTGCCCAACCCCAAGTAGGGCTAGGCTCTGTCGGAAAACAGCAGATTGAGGTATCGCCGGATCATAGCCAACTGAAGCATGCCATGAAAGTTCACCGCGAGTTTTTCAAAACGCGTTCCGATGCGCCGGTACTCCTTGAGCCAACCGACACATTGCTCTACGACGGAGCGGCCCCGGTACGCCTCGTGGGCGATGATCGAGCAGACGCGGAACATCTACGACCTCAGCGGCAACATGGTCTCGGCCACCAGCTATCAGCGCCTCGACGGCGACACCACCACCGGCGAGTTGACGGCCAGCAGCGCCTACGCCACGGCGTCGGTGAGCTGGTACGATAAGTCCAATCGCCCGGTGGCCTCAGCCAGCTATGGCCGGGAAACCGGCACCGGCACGCGCTACGTGTTCGCCACGGATGGGTCGCTGATCGACACCGATGCCGATGGGATTCCGGATGAGGCCGAGGCAGCGCCGCGCCAGCCGGACAGCAGCGATGATTACATCGTCAGCGCCACCCAGTATGACGATGCCGGACGTGGCTATCGGTCCATCGACAACGCCGGGCGGATCGTCGAGAGCCGCTATGATCTGCTGGGGCGGACGACGGCGATGATCGAGAACTACGAAGATGGGGCGGTCGTCGAGACCGAGGCCGACACCGACCGGACGACGGTGTATGTGTACGACTCCTCCGGGCGGCTTTCCATCCAGCGGGCCAAGGACCCCAAGGGCAGCGGCAACGGCGTGGAGCTTCAGGATACGCGCTATCTGTATGAGTCGAGTTTTAATGGCTCGCTGAATACCAGCACGATCTATCCCGACTCGGCCGACACCGACTCCAGCGGTACGGACCAGGTAAAGGTCACCTATGACCGGCTGGGGCGCATGGCCACCCGCACCGATCAGCGTGGGGTGGTGCACAGCTACAGCTATGACTCGGCCGGGCGGCTGCAGGCCGATGCGGTGACGAGTCTGTCGGGGATCGTGGATGATTCGATCCTGCGGATCGAGCGGGCTTACGATGACATCGGCCGGCTGGCGACGCTGAGCAGCTTTGATGCGGCCACGGGCGGGGATGTGGTCAACCAGATCGCCTATGAGTACGACGGCTGGGGCAACGTGGCCACAAGTCAGCAGGCGCACGATGGCGCGGTGACGACCGGCACGCCGGCCGTGGAGTATGCGTATGCCGACGGCGCCGTGGACGGCGATGCCAAGTACGTGCGGCTGTCGAGCGTGACCTATCCCAATGGGCGGGTGGTGAAGTATGGCTACGGCTCGGCCGGCTCGGCCGACGATCTGCTGTCGCGCGTGTACCGGATCACCGACGCTGCGGCCAGCGAGGTTTACGCGCGGTACTCCTACCTGGGCGATGGTACAATCGTGGCCGTGGAGCATCCAGAGGTCCAAGGCGGATTGACGCTTTCGTACGATCCCGACGGGGACCACAGTTACGGCGGCTGGGATCGCTTTGGGCGCGTGGTGGAGCAGTCCTGGCGCGCCGATGATGAGACGCTGCTGGATGGGTTCACCTACACCTACGACCGCAGCTCCAACCGGCTCACCAGAACCAACGCCCTCAACGACGACTTCAGCGAAGCCTACACGTATGACGGATTGGACCGCCTGACGGATGCGGATCGGGATGGGGTGAACCTCCAGTCGTGGGACCTGGACCAGCTTGGCAACTGGGACCAGACGATGCGCGGCACAGTCGCCGAAACGCGCACGCACAACGCGGCCAACGAGATCACCGCCGTGAATGGCGATGGCTCGCTGGCCGACAGTGATGCGGCCGGGAACATGGTGGTGTTCCTCCAGGCCGATGGCACGGGAACGCTATCGGCCAGCTACGATGCGTGGAATCGGCTGACCGGGCTGGCCGACGGCGCGAATGCCGTGGCCGCTTATGAGTATGACGGGGCCAATCGCAGGATTCAGAAGGTTGTCGGCGAGGATGCGACCGACTTTTATTGGAATGAGGATTGGCAGCTGGTGGAAGAGCGCCTCAACGATGACGCCGATCCGCTCAATCAGACGATTTACGACCTGCGTTACATCGACGCGCCGGCCGTTCGCTTCCACGACGGCAACACCGATGGCGACCTGCTGGACTTAGTCGACAATACGCTCTATCCGACGAGCGATGCGAACTTCAACATCACCGGCGTGGTGGATGCGGCCACGGGATCGGTGCCCGAGCGCTATGCCTATGCGCCGTATGGGCAGCGAACCGTCCTCAACGGTGATTTTTCGGTCGATGGCGATAACAGCAGCGACTATGACATCTCGCAGGGCCACCAGGGCCTGAGCCACGACGCCGAGAGCGGGCTGGTGTACAACCGCAACCGTTTCCTGGCCCCCGCGCAGGGAAGGTTCCTGCAGCGCGATCCGGTGGGGTATCGGGATGGGGAGAATGTGTATCAGTATGTTCGCAGCAATCCTGTCAAGTTCCGGGATTGGAATGGCCTGGAAGCCGCAGCCTCCCAACCCGGAGCCTGCCACTGTGGTCCGGATGTTACTGCTTTCTTGGTCGATTTGATTAATGGGGCGGCGAAGTGGCGCTTGAAGCAGGGAGCAATAAGCCGCGCGCGAGGTTTGGCATGGCTCAAAGAAAACGGGACTAACTTGGACTGGTGGAGTACCCTAGGCCCATACAAGACACAGAACTGCCCGTCGGGAAAAGAGTGCAAGAACACATATTGGCTATGCGGCGAATGTGTTCATGACCATTGGATAGGCAATTTTATGTATGGATTTTTAGGTAGGCTGTTAAGGCTCCCTGATCGGCTCATGAATGCAGGAGGCAACTACGCGCAGGGGTCAGGTATTTCAGATCCTCCGTGGGACACCGCTGGCTACGGCCTGGGGAGGATCATGTTTGACGAGTTGAGCAATCCCAAGGGGAAGCAAGAAGTGTGCGAGATTCTTAAGTCGAATGTGGAACTATGGAATGCCGCAAACAACACCGCAGTCGTACCCTTTTCGGGCATAGACCTATACGTCTATTGGATCAACACCACGCCTAATTGGCCCAGACCTCACGCCAGTGGATATAAAGGCTGCAACAAGTGCCCTGAGGATCTGCCAGCAGCAGCGAGAAATACTATTCCGGGCGGGAAGCTAGGCAACGCTTTCCCAGATGTGAAATAGAGGCAAAATGGCGAGCGCGCGACCACCAACACGTTTCGGATCAGGGGAAGTTCTACTTGTTTGGAACACCGTTGTTCTGCTAGGTTTTGCTGTCGGTTGGGGCTATGTGTCCTTGGTCACGTCGGCGAGTGCGCCCTGGCGCATCACAGCGATCGACAGAATCGGCGCGATAGATGAAGCAAAGTTGCGCCAAGCATATCCTGCCCTTGCGGCTAACCTCCGGTTCGAACTTGGAATGTGGGTTGCCGAGAAGGAGCGTCAGGCTGCGCACCGTGCTATTTGGCTCGGTATGGCTGTTGCCGGTGCCAACATCGCCATGATGCTGCTCTCCTGGCGAAACCAAGCCCACTTCCGCAAGTGCGGCAATTATCTGTCGGACACTACCGGGACCCGGCCCACGCGCGGCACATGACAACGGGCGCACGACTCGTCAGCGGAACAGATCAGGGGTTAGCGCTCGCGACAAAGGAAGCGTGGATGCAGAACGATCTGTCTCCGGGGACCGTGGATGATTCGATCCTGCGGATCGAGCGGGCTTACGATGACGTCGGCCGGCTGGCGACACTGAGCAGCTTCGATGCGGCCACGGGCGGGGATGTGGTCAACCAGATCGCCTATGAATACGATGGCTGGGGTAACGTGAGCGCAAGTCAGCAGGCGCACGATGGCGCGGTCAGCACCGGCACGCCGGCCGTGGAGTATGCGTATGCCGACGGCGCCGTAGACGGCCAGGCGAAGTACGTGCGGCTGTCGAGCATGACGTATCCCAACGGCCGCATTCTCCGGTACGAGTACAGCAGCGGGCTGGATGACAGCATCAGCCGGCTCTCGCTGCTGGCCGACGACAGCGGCGGCTCGGTGGGCACGCACCTGGAGGAATACAGCTACCTGGGCCTGGGCACCATCGTGAAGTTGGCCCACCCCGAGACGGGCTTCGACCTCTCTTACATCAAGCGCACCGGTGAGAGCGATGGCGACGCCGGTGATCAATACACCGGCCTGGATCGGTTCGGCCAGATCACCGACCAGCGCTGGATGGACTCTAGCGGAAATGCCAGCGACCGCTTCCAGTACGGCTACGATCGCGATGGCAACCCGCTCTATAAGAACAATCTGCTGAGCAGCGCCAACAGCGAGCTGTATCACGCCGATGGCGCAGCCAACGGCTATGATCCGCTGAACCGGCTGACCGACTTCCAGCGCGGGACGCTGAGTGATGCCAACAGCGACGGCATCCCCGATACGGTGACCACGGCCACGCGCAGCCAGACGTGGGATCTGGATGCCCTGGGCAACTGGGACGGCATCAACACTGACGGGACCAACGAGAGCCGCACGCACAACAAGCAGAACCAGCTTACGCAGAAGGGAAGCGCGACTCTGGCCTTCGACAACAACGGCAACACCACCACGGACGAGAATGGCCGGACGCTGGTTTACGACGCCTGGAACCACCTGATGGCCTACAAGAACGGCCAGAGCACACTCAGCGCCTATGCGTATGATGCGCTCAGTCGCCGCATCCTGGAGAACGGCGCGACGGCGCGGCATCTGTACTACACGGCGCAGTGGCAGGTGATCGAGGAGCGCCTCGGGGGCGTCTGCCGGGTGCAGCAGGTATGGAGTCCGATATACGTCGATGCTCTTCTTCTGCGCGATCGGGACAGCGATAGCAACGGGAGTTTGGAGGAGCGGCTGTACGCCCAGCGCGACGCCAACTTCAACATAACGGCCCTTATGGGCGTCGATGGTTTGGTGAAGCTGCGCGTGGTGTACGACCCCTACGGGCTGGCCAGTTTCCTCACGAGCGCCTGGGCCAGCGGCAGCGATAGCTACCAGCTTCAGTATCGGCATCAGGGGGGAAGGTGGGATGGCACCAGCGGGTTGTACTACTTCCGCAATCGCGATCTGTCGGCGACGCTCGGGCGGTGGATGGAGGAAGATCTACTTGGCTGGGTGGACGGCGCGAATCTGTATGGTTACGAGCGGATCGCCCCGGTCGCGGCTTCGGACCCTTCGGGCCTCTTTGAGCTCGATGATCACGAGAGCATTACTAGGATCGGGCTCCGGAGGGCGGGGCTTCGATTCCAGCAATCCTGGCACCTCGATCGGATTCAAAGTGCTAACGCTCGCGTAGATACGATGGAGTTCCTCAACGACTCTCTCCACGCTCAGAACGACGGCTTCATCGGTGTGCTGCATGATCTTATGGTGGACATCAAAAATGAGCAATGCAAGGACTACATGCTTGAGGATGGCGCCAACTCGGTTCTCCGACCGATAGGGCGTGCTCTGCATGTGCTCCAGGACTTCTACACGCATACTGACTGGATCGACGGGGGGACGCCCGCGCTGCTTGATCTGTATCGCCGCAACGGTGATCAGGAACTTTACCAAAGGGGGACGACGCACATAACCCACCCATCTACGCTTCGCCTTGATTGGATCGAGTTGGGGTCTACACGGGAAATCAAGAACGTGGAATTCTACGGCGGGGTCGGCGGCTTCATTTCCGACGTTTTCGGCGATCCGCACAATAAGTACAACGCGGACGGGGAGAACTGCGGTAGGACGTATCGCAAGGTCAACAAGTCGTGGATTGGCGTGCCCAAGGCGTATTCACGTGCAAAGGATCGAGCGAAAGATCAGACCGGTGGGTTTTTGACATGGGCGCAAGCACATATGAGTGCGTGCTGCCGTCTTAAGCTTTTCGGCTCGACCGATTGATGGTGCATCATGGTCCGACTGATACATGCCATCGTTTGTGCGGTTGGGGGTATAGCACTCTGCGGATGTCAGGTCCGGTCTTTGCCTGAGATCGGAACGCCTCCGTTTGGCGTGGACCAGGCGATGGCACTGCTGCGTCGTGCGGTGACTGATGCCACAAACGATGCCAAGCGCACTACGCCTTCTGAAAATGCGAGCAGAATTGAACGAAAGCTGTGGTTCGCGCTTGCTCCCAGCCAGTTCGCGCACGAGCAACTGGTGTCCAAGGGGCGTTCCGCGGTGCCGATCCTGCTGCAGATTATCGCTGATAGCTCTCAGCCTGCGGAGATCAGAGACTCAGCGTGGCATGCTCTAATCTGCATTGGGGATCCTGATGTCTGGCCGGCTTTTGCGAGGGCCGTTAAGTCCAAGCTTCTTGATCGAGAACTGGCGTCGAACTGGTTGTGGCGGAAGCTGTTGTGTGACTTAGAAACGCATCCCACGGAGCAGAAGTTCGCAGCCATTATGGATCGGCTTGACCGTGGCGATGGTCTGGCCCAGACGCGACTAGAGCTGTTTGACCAAAGAATGAGGAGCGATGAGAAGAGCGAAGGCTTTGAACTGCTTGATCCGGCACTGCACTGGTTCAATCGGCTCTATGCCGACGACGTGGACCAGCGACTCGCTGAGGAGGCGCCGGACGCCCTGGCTTTCCGGATTAGAGAGTTGGCAAAGGGCTACGATCCCCTGACGACTATCGGCTTACAGTTGGCTGTATTGACCAAGCAGGGGCTGGTCGAGAAGTTTGCGACAGTTTACCCGGACCCACAACGCGCGGTTGCCTCGAAGCTGTGCTTCCTTGTTCATGTTGAGTGGATGGATGAGGATCCTCCTCCGGGGTGGCAGAAGAAGTTGCGCAACTGGTACTGGGCGAACCGTGCCCGATTCACCTATGACGCCAGTCGGCGGCGGTTCGTTCTGCCGACTGGCGCAACGCGACCGAATGAGGCTTTGGTTACTCCAACGGCATGGCGTTTCTGTTCTAAGTGCGGTCAGAAGTCAGATGCAATCGAAAAGGATTGCCCCACGTGCGGCAAGCCCTTCAGGAGCAGATGAGCAGCGCCGTGGTACAATACGCTTGGAGCGAGATGGCCGGCGGGGCCAATCATTCGCGGCAGGTGAGCATGACCTATCCCAACGGCCGCATTCTCCGGTACGAGTACAGCAGCGGGCTGGATGACAGCATCAGCCGGCTCTCGCTGCTGGCCGACGACAGCGGCGGCTCGGTGGGCACGCACCTGGAGCAGTACAGCTACCTGGGCGCCGGCACCATTGTGCAAGTGGAGCATCCGGCCGTCCAAGGCGGATTGACGCTTTCGTACGATCCCGACGGGGACCACAGCTACGGCGGCTGGGACCGCTTTGGGCGGATCATCGATCAGGAGTGGACCGATGGCGCGGGCACCACCACGCTGGATGAGTTCACCTACACCTACGACCGCAGCTCCAACCGGCTGACCAGAACCAACGCCCTCAACGAAGACTTCAGCGAAGCCTACACGTATGACGGGCTGGACCGGCTGATTGACACCAACCGGGATGCGGCCGACTTCCAGTCCTGGAATCTGGATCAACTGGGGAACTGGGCCGGGTTCACGGACCAGGGCAGCACCCAGACGCGCACGCACAACGCGGCCAACGAGATCGGGACAATCAGCGGCCAGCTCGATTGGATCGATCCCGCCTACGATTCGGCCGGGAACATGATCTCCGGCCCGAAGGCTGGCGATGAGGATACGCGGCTGCACTTTGTCTATGACGCCTGGAACCGGATGACCGAGGTCCGCGCGGATGACGGCGGAGAACCCGGCGATCCTGTAGCGGCCTACGAATACGACGGGGCGAATCGAAGGATCGAAAAGACGGTGGGCAGCGGCGAGTCGGCAGTGACGACGGACTTCCTCTACAACGAACAGTGGCAGATCGTCGAGGTCCGCCAGAACGATGATGCCGATCCGCTGGACCAGTACGTGTGGGACGTGCGGTACATCGACGCGCCGGTCGTGAGGTTCCATGACGGCAACACCGATGGGGACTATGCCGATGCTGGCGACAACACGCTGTATGCCACCAATGACGCGAACATGAATGTCACGGCGCTGGTGGATGGCGACTCGGGCAGTGAGGTCGAGCGCTATGTGTATACGCCCTATGGCCAGCGTACGATCCTCGATGCCAACTGGGCGCTGGACAGCGACAACATCAGCGATATTGGGATGGAGCTTGGGCATCAGGGGCTGATGCATGATGGGGAGAGCGGGCTGGTGTACAACCGGGCGCGGTATCTGCACACGAGCCTGGGCGTGTTCACTGGGCGAGACCCCATGCGATACGTGGATGGGATGACCGCTTATGCTTACGCCAGGTCTGCACCCGTTTCTACGACGGATCCGGACGGGCAATGGGGCAGGAACATTCACTGGGAGGTGACGGAGAAGATCGCCTCAGACACCGGGATGGTTCCGTGGGCGGCACGCTACCTCGGATACATGGATGACAAGACCGACCCGCCTGACTTGCTATGGCCGTTTTCCACCACGCCGGGGGAACTCTCGTTCCACTTCAACATACCCCACACCGAACGACTCTCCTGGGACAAGAGCGACAGCCGGTACGTGCATGGAGAGATCGGGCTTGAACTTGCTTGGGGCATTGGGCGCCGTCCCACCCCTAGCGACGAGGAAGTAGTAGGGGCACTGGAGAGCCTGGGCAGAGGCTTACACGCTGTTCAAGATTGGTCGGCCCACGGTACATGGGATCCGACATACCAATGCCCTCTCAACTGGCGCATGCACCCCAGCGGATCAGACGACATAGAGATGGATTTCGTAGGCCCGGAAGACCACATCCTGCGGGACTATGAGCGTGATGATGTTGCCCCACCGCCTAACGCCGGCTTTCGGAAGGGACAGGGCAAGAAGAGGGACCAGAAGGCTCAGCAGATGACTAGGGACTACCTGGAGAGGTTCAAGTCTGAACTGGATCGCTCGTCGAAGCTATACTGCAAGCTTTATGTCTGGAGTTAAACGTGACAGCGCACCGTGGCATTCTCCACCAACTTGCACCGTGTTTCATGGCCGTTGTGTTCCTTGTGGGCTGTGCGCGCACTGACGTATCCTCAGTTTCACGTCTGCTGGCTACGCCCGATGGCCGGCATGTGCTGTATCTCGTGCATGATCGCTGCTACGTGCAACGCGGGCCGGAACCAGTGGCGATGCGGCAACGTGTCTCGCTGCATTGGACACCTGCGCGCGAGCGCGGTGACGAGCACTCGCTTCTCGTAGCCTCCGCTGGTAGCGAACAGAGCCGCTCATCGCTGGCCGGGCAAGTGCATCTGGCGATCTCCCCCGATTCCCGGCGCGCTTGCGTCGTCACGCCGGCGGAGTTGCTGGTTGTGGATCTCCGCACCCAGGATATCGTTCGACTCGACCTTGGGGACATGACTGTTACGAGTGTGTGCTGGCTGGACAGGCAGCACATCGCCTATGTGACCCACGCGTGCGGTGCTGGCCAGCCGCATGGGGCTGGCACCCTCACCGTGTGGCGCCAGGGAGCCGACGGGGCGGCGGGCCCTCAGCGACTGATGGAATGCCCGAGCACCGACTGTGCTTGCCAACGATCGCTTGAGGAGGGTTATGGCTGGCCCAAGGAGTACTGGTCGCCCGACGGGCGCTTCGTCGTGATGCCCGGCTGCCGAGGTACCACGGGGCCTCGGCTCTTCACCCCGGCCTCAGGCTCCATGCGGTCGCTGGGAGGCGCCACGCAGTGGCTCGTCCACGCGCTATGGAGCTCGGACGGCGGGAAGCTCTTGTATGTCACAAGCGACGGCGATTCTTTCCACACGTTTCTGGATTCGCCCGGCGGGGGGCCTAAGGCCGAGTTGACCCCACGGGCGCGGGCGTTCTTCGGTCGGTCAGTGCCATTCCAAGGCGCGCGATGGACTGCGGACGGTCAGTTTGTTGTTGGCTCGAAACTGGAGACCGGCGGATACTTGATCAATCCTGAGCCGTGGGCGATCGCCCCCCTTCGCCTCCCCGGAACCGCCGCCGGAACGCAGCCAGCGGAGCCATGGGACCTTGAGGCTCAGTCCGCTCCTGGACTGGTCCTGGCCAGTCGCGACAGGGCCAGGTTGGTCGTTAACTACCGCGGCGAACTCGTTGTCAGGCTCCCCGACGTTGCGGATGCGCTGTGGCTGGTGTTGCCGGGAGGGGATTGCGCGGTCGGGGTTGGAGATGGTGGGGTGCATCGTGTAGCGATGGAGCCGGGGACATTCACACCAGGACGCCGCTAATTCTGGAAAGCGGAACGCGAGCCGCTGACGACAAAGGAAGCGCGGATGCAGAACGATCTGTCTCCAGGGATCGTGGATGATTCGATCCTGCGGATCGAGCGGGCTTACGATGACATCGGCCGGCTGGAAACGATTACGAGCTTCGATGCGGCCACGGGCGGGGACGTGGTCAACCAGATCGCCTATGAATACGACGGCTGGGGCAACGTCACCTCCAGCCAGCAGGCGCACGATGGCGCGGTGAGCACCGGCACGCCGGCCGTGGAGTATGCGTATGCCGACGGCGCCGTGGACGGCCAGGCCAAATACGTGCGGCTGTCGAGCGTGACGTATCCCGATGGCCGGGTGGTGAAGTATGGCTACGGCTCGGCCGGCTCGGCCGACGATCTGCTGTCGCGCGTGTACAGGATCACCGACGCTGCGGCCAGCGAGGTTTACGCGCGGTACTCCTACCTGGGCGCGGGTACAATGGTGAGCGTGGAACACCCGGCCGTCCAAGGCGGATTGACGCTTTGCTACGATCGCGACGGGGATGGCACGTATGGCGGCTGGGACCGCTTCGGGCGAATTGTCGAGCAGAAGTGGACCGATGGCGCTGGCACCACCACGCTGGATGAGTTCACCTACACCTACGACCGCAGCTCCAACCGGCTGACCAGAACCAACGCCCTCAACGGCGACTTCAGCGAAGCCTATACGTATGACGGGCTGGACCGGCTGGTTGACACCAACCGCGATGCGGCCGACTATCAATCCTGGAATCTGGATCAACTGGGCAACTGGTCGAGCTTCACGCAGGGCACTGATCCGGCCCAGACGCGCACGCACAACGCGGCCAACGAGATCACTGGCATCAGCGGCGACTGGGTTGACCCGGCCTACGACGCCGCTGGGAATATGACGACCATGCCCAAGGGCGATGACCCGACTGTGGCGCTGACCGCCAAGTACGACCCGTGGAATCGACTGACCGGCCTGGCCGACGGCGCGAATGCCGTGGCCAGCTATGAGTATGACGGGGCGGGGCGCAGGATTCAGAAGGTTGTCGGCGAGGATGCGACCGGCTTTTATTGGAATGAGGATTGGCAACTGGTGGAAGAGCGCCTCAACGGTGACACTGATCCGCTCAATCAGACGGTTTACGACCTGCGCTACATCGATGCTCCGGCCGTGCGGTTCCATGATGGCAACGCGGATGGCGACCTGAACGACGCCGGCGATAACATCCTGTACGTCGTGAACGATGCGAACTTCAACATCACCGGCGTGGTGGATGCGGCCACGGGATCGGTGCCCGAGCGCTATGCCTATGCCCCTTATGGGCAGCGAACCGTCCTCAACGGTGATTTTTCGGTCGATGGTGACAACAGCAGCGACTATGACCTCTCGCAGGGCCACCAGGGCCTGAGTCACGACGCCGAGAGCGGGCTGGTGTACAACCGCAACCGTTTCCTGGCCCCCGCGCAGGGAAGGTTCCTGCAGCGCGATCCGGTGGGGTATCGGGATGGGGGGAACCTTCTGCAATACGAAAGGAATGCGCCGCTCGGGATCACCGATTTCACCGGCCTGAGTGATCGACTTAAAGGTGGCGCCCGCCCCACCACGACGCCTGCTGAGGAGGCTCAGTCGGCAGAGGCCGACCAGCCAGGGCTTACCCTCGAGGTATTGGCGGACGCCAAGCTAGGCGTGGAGGGTGGTGTCTTCGGGCTCGGCATTCAGATGTATGAAGCCGGCAAGCTCCGGCTAGACTACGACGAGGCGGTCAAGGCTATGAAATCGCTGGGGCTTGCGGATGAGGACGCGAAACGAGCTCGCGATGCCTTAAAGGAAGTCTTCCGTGAAAGGCAGAATTCACTAGCCAAGGCAGTGACAGATAAGATATTGGCACAGAGGAAAGCGTCAGGTTTTGAATCGGCCCGCAGCAATCCGTTCAAGCCAAATGCAGCCGTCACTGCTAAGGGTCGGCTTATGTGCCAAGCCGGTAGGGGATTTGCCCTCGTCGGTGTTACTATGGCCGTAATCGACGTTGCAGAGGCACCCGCTGACGAGAGAGGCCAGAAGGCGATGAGCCATGTCGGGGCGCTCATCGGCGGCGCTGCCGGCGCGGAGGCCGGAGCTATAGTGTGTGCTTGGGGTGGGCCCTTTCTTGCCGGTTTGTGCGCATTGATTGGAGGAATCGTGGGCGCTTCCATGGGAGCGGCCGGCGCCGAAAACTCCCTGCCTCCGCTCCGCCCTCCGCTTGGCCAACCAGAATACAACAATTATCCGCTTCCAACGCCGGCCTCAAATGGTATCTGGGGCTGGTGAATTCGATCGCTTTATCAGCCTGCTTCCAATGGAGGCACATTGAGCAAATGGTTACGCCGAGTTCTTGAATCGCCCAGCGGAACAGGCGTGCTCCCTTGCGAGAGCGCGCTTCTTGCCTGGGCCGTCGCTCGGCAGACTCGGAGTTGTGATGGCATCTGGCAAGCATGCCGGATTGCTAGCGTCGCTCCCGCTGATTCGGTCACGCTCGATCTCATCTTCTCGGGCAAGATTACAGACGTGCCCAATGAAATCCTGCGCTTCGATCCCGTGCGCGACAATATAAATGTTTTCTACCTGCAGGAATTGTCTCGGAACACAGGACAAAAACAACCTATGCTTGTGGCTGTTTTGGATCCATATGACCCATCGGATCCGGGGACGATTGTTCGTGTTCAAGAGGTCGATGGCGCCCCACCGCCCTCAAAGTCACCAACGTATCTTCTAGACCTTCGTGACCTGTTGGGATCAGAATTATGAGGACAGAAAGGCGTCATCTTTCAATCCCACCCGTGCCTGCGCGCGTTCTGGACGGACATCAGGGACCGACCGTTGTGTGGACTCCCGTGCTGGGCGACGGCTCAGCCGAAAGCTTTAGCCAGTCCACGCACACCACGCCGCCGACGTTGCCGAAGTCTACGGCCGTGAAATTCTCCCACCGGATGGACCTGGCCCCGCTCGGCCCCTTGCCCTTGCCGCGAAGCTCGGTTTGCAGGCTGGCGTCATAGATGGCGTGGGCGGCGAGGATTTGGTCATTGCCCAGCACGCCGATCTGGCCGCCGTTGTCCCAGACGATCCGGGCGATCCCGCCCAGCCGGGCCACCAAGGCCAGCGCCGCCAGCTGGTGATACGCCAGCCCGCTGGCACGGGCATCGGGCTTCACGATGGCCAGGCTCGTCTCCGGCTTGTTGCTGGCTTTCAATTCCGCGCCCACGAACAGCGACAGCCGCTTCTGGTCTTTCGCCGCACCCATCTCGTATCCGTCCGGCCAACCACACTCCGCCAACTCGGCCGGGCGACTTTTCGCGCCAGGTCCACGAGTAGAACGCACTTGAATGAACGGGGTTGTCGCTGACGGGCACCCGCCACCGGCCGGCGGCCTGTGGCTACGCCCGCGGC
>Ga0209450_10000175_pt1 | contig 35154 bp, 30 predicted proteins | sample FrelakmetLWP11LW_FD_187149 | JGI IMG/M metagenome (GOLD analysis project Ga0209450, IMG submission 187149) | Freshwater lake sediment microbial communities from the University of Notre Dame, USA, for methane emissions studies - LWP11 LW (SPAdes)... | ecosystem: Environmental > Aquatic >...
CCGAGTGGGTAATCTGTCCCCGCCTGAACGGACCGCGGAGCATGCGAAGTGACGACCGGAAAGCTGTTCGAGGCTGCGCTGGGGGTTGAGGCGCCGTGGTATGTCGCGGGCACGGACTTCGATGCCGCGACCTGGGAGATCATCACCGCCATGGCCTTCGCGCCCGAGCCCGGCCAGCCGCGCCGCGCGCGCGAGGGCGGGGAGATCGCTTCCTTCGATGTGGCGAAGCTGCGCGGGAGCCGCGTTCGTCGCGACGATTGAGCAGGAACGCGCAGGGTGCAATGAGCGCAGCGAATTGCGCCGCGTCGATGGGGTCGGTGCAATTCGCTGCGCTCATTGCACCCTACGCATCGTGTGCACAATCGCGCAATATGTCAGTGCACCCAGGTCCTGTTCAAGGCGCGCAGACGCGAGCGAGCTCCGGCTCCAGCCAGCCATCAATGAAGTTTCGCGGCATGGCGTCACGGAACGGCCCGGCTAGCCGCTGCGCAGCCGCGCGTTCCGCCTGCTCGCGTTGTGCCGGGTTCAGCCGCGGCAGAATCGCTGCCACGTCCTCATCGATACCCCGGATCGTGGCGGCATCCGCAAAGGTGCGAAGTACGAGTCCCAACTCGAGCGCGCGTACCGGGTCCGCGTCTATCGGCAAGGTGCCAGACCGAGTGACGATCGCACCGCGCACGAGAGCTTGATAGAGCCCGATTAGCGCGAGCGGATCGCCAGCATCTACGGCACGCTGAAGAAACACGGGCGCCTCATTGCGGTACGCATGCAATGCATCGACCTGATCAAGCGGTCGCAGTCGATCGAAGCGGGGATTCAGCGCGTACCGTGCCATCGATCTCGGCTCGCCCAACTCGGCGGCCCGCCGCATCATGGCCGGGGCGAGCGCGGTCTGGCTGGCATCGAGGCCGGCACACACCTTGCGCGCGCGGGCGAGGCGCGACGCCATGGTTGCTGCACGCCGTGCAGCACGGCTCTCGTCTGTTGTACCGGGTCGCTCTTGCGCCGCCCAATCAACCAGCGTGGACTCGACCTGCGCAAGTTCCTCGAGGCCAGCACAGGTTTCGAGGTCCCACGCAAGCCGACAGGCGGCGTCTTGATCGCCGTTGCGAGCGCGTTCCGAAAGTTCATTGAAGACTTCGGTCAGCGGCCGATCGTCAGGTGGCAACGGTCGCGCCGTCGCCGGCGCCTTCGCCGGCGCGCCGTGATCAGGATTCGAGGGCGAGGCATCACGACCCGCGGTGGGGGACGTCGATAGCTTGGGACGCTGGTCGGTCTGTAGCGCAGATGCGTCGTCTGGATCATCGCCCACTGCAATCGCAAGACGATCCATCGGGGGCACTGGCTCGGGCACAGCCCGGTGCGGACGCCAGACCACGGCGACAAGGGCGAACAGCACGATCGCCGCGCCCAGCCCAATCACGACCTTCCGCGTCTGCTGCATACCCACTCCCTATCACGCATCCCGTTACAGCGAGGAATCCCAATCCACCGGCTGGGCCCTCGGCCCTGGGCCCAAGCCACAAGCCCCAACGCCCCTCAGGCCCCCACCTGCCGCAACCAATCCTGCAGGTTGTAGTAGTTCGTCACCCGCGCGATCTTGCCGCCGCGCAAATCGAAGAACGCGCCGCCCGGCAGCACGTAGGTCTGGCCGGTGGCGGACGGCAGGCCCTCGTCGGTGGCGAGGTAGGTGCCGTGCACCACGAACTCCGCGGCGGCGCGCGCGCCGTCGGGGCAGGCCATGACCACGATGTCGCGCAGTTCCTCGCGGTAACTGCGGTCCATGCGCGCGAGGAAGGCGCGGAACGCGTCCTTGCCGACGCTGCGCCCGCCCTGGTTGGCGTCGTGCGCGACGTCGTCGGTGAGCTGGGCGAGCATGCCCTCCCAGTCGCCGGCGTTGAACGCCTTGTAGTAGGCGAGCACCGTGCTGGTGGCGAGGTCGGAACTGCGCTGGCCGTCGATCATCATGGGCGACTCCGGGAAACGTTCAGGCGGACTGCCACGGCAGGCGGTCGAGGTCGACGTTGCCGCCGCTGAGGATGATGCCGATGCGCCGGCCACGCCAGCGCTCGCGGGTGGCCAGCAGGGCGGCCAGCGGCACCGCGCAGGACGGCTCGATGATGACCTTGAGGCGGTCCCATTGCAGCCGCATGGCGGCGACGATGTCGGCCTCGGACGCGAGCAGGACCTCGACGCGCTCGCGGCGCAGCACCGCGAACGCGATGCGTCCCAGGTGCGCGCGCAGGCCGTCGCAGATCGTGTCCGGCACCATGTCGGTGATGCGGCGGTCCTGGCGCAGCGATTCGAAGGCATCGGCGGCCTGCGCGGGTTCGGCGCCGACCACCGCGGTCGCGGGGTCGATGCCATGCGCGGCGATCGCGGTGCCGGAAATCAGCCCGCCGCCGGACACCGGGGCCACCACCACGTCGAGCGGGCCGGCCTGCTCGATGAGTTCCAGCGTCGCCGTGCCCTGGCCCGCCGCCACCCGCGGATCGTCGAACGGATGCACCATCGTGCCGCCGGTCTGCGCCAGCACGCGCTGCGACTCGGACTCGCGCGCAGCCATGGTCGGCTCGCACAGGATCACGTTCGCGCCGTGCTCGCGCATCTGCGCGAGCTTGATGGCCGGTGCGTTGCGCGGCACCACCACGTGGGCCGGCACACCGCGCAGCGACGCCGCGATCGCCACCGCGGTGCCGTGGTTGCCCGAGGACTGGGCCACGATGCCGCGCCGCGCGGTCGCCTCGTCGAGCGCGAACACCGAGTTGCAGGCGCCGCGGAACTTGAACGCACCGCCACGCTGCAGATTCTCGCACTTGAAGTGGACCTCGGCGCCCAGCAGGGCGTCGAGCTCGGGATTGCGCAGCACCGGCGTGCGCAGCGCGTGCGGCGCGATGCGCGCGGCGGCGGCGCGCACGTCGTCGAAGGTCGGCAGGACGGGATCGAGCATCGCGGCGACATCGGGGGCGGGACGCGCATGATAGCCTCGCGCGCCCGCGCTCCGGATCGCCGTCGTGACCGATGCTTCCCTCCCGCGCGCCGTGATCCGGCGCGCCGACTACCGGCCGCCGGACTGGCTGGTGCAGCATGTCGCGCTCGCCTTCGACCTCGACCCCGACCGCACGCAGGTCCACGCCCGCCTGTCGGTGCACCGCAACGGCCGCCACGACCGCCCGCTGCGCCTCGACGGCGAGGCGCTCGAGCTGCGGGAACTGGCGATCGACGGCCGGGCGCCGGAAGCGGGACAGGTGCTGCACGAACCCGGGGCCCTGGTGATCGCGATCGGCGGCGACGCGGCGGTCGTGGAGACCGTGGTGGCCATGGTGCCGGCGGCCAACACCGCGCTGGAGGGCCTCTACGCGGCGGGCGATTCCCTGCTCACGCAGTGCGAGGCACAGGGCTTCCGCCGCATCACCTATTTCATCGACCGCCCGGACGTGATGGCGCGCTACACCACGGAACTGCGCGGCGACCGCGTGCGCTTCCCGGTGCTGCTGGGCAATGGCGACCTCGTGGCGGAAGGCGAACTGCCCGACGGCCGCCATTACGCGTGCTGGCACGACCCGCACCCGAAGCCGTCGTACCTGTTCGCCCTGGCCGCCGGCCGCTTCGACCACGTCGAGGGTCGCTTCACCACCGCGGAAGGCCGCGAGGTGCTGCTGCGCGTGCACGCCGACCCGGGGCTCGCACCGCGCTGCAAGCATGCCTTGGCGGCGCTCAAGCGCACGATGGCCTGGGACGAGGCGCGCTACGGCCGCTGCTGCGACCTCGGGCGCTTCAACATCGTCGCCACCCACGACTTCAACATGGGCGCGATGGAGAACAAGGGTCTCAACATCTTCAACGCCAAGTACATCCTGGCCGACCCCGAGACCAGCACCGACGACGACTTCCTGCACGTCGAGGCGGTGGTCGCGCACGAATACCTGCACAACTGGACCGGCAACCGCGTGACCTGCCGCGACTGGTTCCAGCTGTCGCTGAAGGAAGGCCTGACCGTGTTCCGCGAACAGCAGTTCGTGGCCGACACCCATTCGGCCGCGGTGCGGCGGATCGACGACGTGCGCAACCTGCGCGCGCAGCAGTTCCCGGAGGACGCGGGCCCGTTCGCCCATCCGGTGCGGCCGGACGAGTACGTCGAGATCAACAACTTCTACACCGCGACGGTGTACGAGAAGGGCGCGGAATTGGTCCGCATGCTGCACGCCACGCTGGGCGAGACCGGCTTCCGCGCCGGCGTGGACGAATACTTCCGACGCCACGACGGCCAGGCCGTGACCTGCGACGACTTCCTCGCCGCGCTGTCGGCCGGCGGCGGCGCCGACCTGTCGGCGTTCGCGGCGTGGTACGCGCAGGCCGGCACGCCGCGACTGCGCGTGACGGCCGTGCACGACCCGGTTGCGCGACGCTACACGCTGGCGCTGGCGCAGCACACGCCCCCCACGCCCGGCCAGCCGGACAAACAACCGCTGCCGATCCCGGTGCGGCTGGCGCTGTTCGATCCGCGCGGCGAGCGCCTGCCGCTGCGCTTGTCGGACGAGGCCGCGCCGCAGGGCACGGAGCGCGTGCTGCTGCTGGAAGGCGCCTCGGCCCGCTTCACGTTCGAGGACGTGGCCGCGCCGCCGGTCGCCTCGCTGCTGCGGGGGTTCTCCGCCCCGGTAGTGCTGGAGCAGGCCGAGGACGCGGCGGGACTGGCCTTCCTCGCCCGCCACGACGACGATCCGTTCAACCGCTGGGAGTCGCTGCAGCGGCTGGGTGCGCGCGCGATCCTGTCCGCCTATCGCGGCGCATCCGACGCGCCGTCGTGGCGCGACGCGCTGGCGGCGGCGCTCGCCACGCTGCTGGCCGAACCCGCACCGGACCCGGCGTTCGTCGCCGAATGCCTGCTGCCGCCGGATGAGGCCTGGCTCGGCGAACAGGTGGACGCGCTCGACCCGCCAGCCCTGCACGCCGCGCGCGAGGGCCTGCGCGCCGACCTCGGACGCCGCCTGCACGCCACGCTCGCGGCGACCTGCGACGCGCTGGCCGGCGACGACGGCGCGCGCACCGACGCCGCCGCGATCGGCCGCCGGCGACTGAAGGGCGTGGCGCTGGGCCTGCTGGCCGCCGCGGATCCCGCCGCGGTCGCGCCGCGGGTGGCCGCGCTGCTGGACGGGGCGCGCAACATGACCGACCGTCTCGCTGCGCTGTCGCTGCTCCGCCGCCACGACCTGCCGGGCGCCGATGCAGCCTCGCAGGCGTTCAAGGCGCGCTTCCGTGACGATGCCCTGGTGCTCGACAAGTGGCTGGCGCTGGAAGCCGGCGCGCCGCGCGCGGCAGCGGTCGAGCGCGTGCGCGAACTGCTGGCCGACGATGCCTTCACGTGGCGCAATCCGAACAAGGTCCGCGCGCTGTTCGGCACCTTCGGGCGCGGCAACCGGGTCGCATTCCACCGCGCCGACGGCGCCGGCTACGCGCTGCTGGCGGACGCGGTGCGCACGGTCGATGCCCTGAACCCGCAAGTCGCGGCGCGCCTGGCCGCGGCATTCAACGGCTGGCGGCGCATCGAACCGGCGCGCGCGGCGAAGATGCGCGCGGCGCTCGAGGGGCTGGCCGCGGGGCCCTGTTCGAGGGACCTCGGCGAGATCGTCGGGCGGGCCTTGGCGTGACGCCACGAAGCGGCCTGCCGTTTCGGGCTTGCGCGGCTCTGGAACTGGGCCCAGGGCACAGGGCCCAGGGCCCAGAAGAGCAGTGGTGACCGCTGGGCCCTGGGCCCTGTGCCCTGGGCCCTGATTGCAGCCCTCACTTCCGCCTGGCCCCCAGCAAGCTGGTCAACGCCGACCCCGCCACCACCAGCGCCGCACCGACCCAGCCGATCCAGGCGATGCGCTCCGGCGCCACCAGCGCCGGTGCGAACGCGTGCGTGACCTCGACGGTGGCGACGGTCAGCAGGGGCGTGCAGGCCAGCACCACCGAGACGCGCGAGGCTTCCCAGTGCGCGAGCGCCTCGGCGAACGCGCCGTAGGCGAGCAGGGTGTTGAGCGCGCAATAGGCCAGCGCGGCGGCGTGCAGCGCATCGAGGCCGAGCAGGCTCGAAGGGTCCGCCAGCGGCAGCAGCAGCACGGTCGCCAGGACGTAGATCGCCGCCAGCACCTGGGTCGACGAGAAGTGGTTGAGCAACTGCTTCTGCAGCAGCGCATAGCCCGCCCACACCAGCGCGCCGAGCAGCACCAGCCCCGAGCCCCAGAGGTAGCGCGCACCCGACGCCGCCGCGGCCGCGATCTGGTCGGCGAAGAACAGGCCGAGCCCCAGCGTGACCGCGGCGAGCCCCACCCACTGGCCGGCGGTGAAGCGCTCGCCGAACACCCAGATCCCGCCCAGCGCCATCAGCAGCGGCGCGGCCTGGATCAGCAATTGCGCATTGTCCGGCGTGGTGAAGTCGAGCCCCAGCAGGTAGCCGAGGTAGTTGCCCACCAGCAGCACGCCGGCCGCCCCCAGCAGCAGCCAGCGCGCGCGCGGATGCCCGCGGTAGCCGCCGAGCCCCCCGCGCAGGCCGAGCCAGGCCATCACCACCACGGCGGCGAAGGCGAACCGCGCCCAGGTCAGGGTCCAAGGGTCGATCCGCTCCAGCGCGACCTTGAGCGCCACCGGCAAGGTGGCCCAAAGCGCCGCGGTGGCGAGCGCCAGCAGCAGGCCGAGGCGCCAGTGTCCGGTGGGTCGGTGCAGCGCCATGTCGGTCCCGGTGAGCCGCCGCAGTATAGGCTGGGCGGCAGGCCGCGGGGGTTCAGTGCGAATTCACCGCGGCAGGACCACGATGGCCGCACGTCGTTCCGATCGGAGATCCGTCATGCCTGCCTTCCGCGGTGCCGCCTTCGCCGGCGCGCTGGGCGCCCTGCTGCTGGCCGGCTGCGCCAGCTATCCCAGCACGACCTACTACTACGACGACGGCGCCTACGCCGGCGGCGACTACAGTTACGGCGAGCGCTGGGATGAGCGTCGGTACGAGGACGACGGCTACTGGTCGCCGGCGTGGTCGACCTACTATTCAACGATCCTGTACCCGCCGTACTGGCGCTCCTACGACCCCTGGTACACGCCCGGCTGGCACTACGGCTATCGCTACGCGCCGAATGCCGGCTGGCGGATCGGCTGGAGTCGCTCTTCGTACGATCCGTGGTGGGGCGGCGGCTGGTATTCGCCCTACCGCAGCGGCTGGTACGACCCGTATCGCTACGGCTGGCACGACAACCATCGCTACGGCAGCTGGTACGGCTGGTACGGCCATGACTCGCGCCGCGGCTGGCGCGACCACGAACGTCGCTACGGCCGCCGCGGCTACGAGGACTGGCGGCGCAGCGGCGGCGACCGCCGCGCCAGCGAGGAAGCCGAACGCATCGCGCGCCGCACCGGCGCCGACCGGCCGGGCTACGGCGGCCCGTCGGCCTCGCCGCCGTGGCGCGGCGGCGAACCCAGTGCCTACGACCGCCTGGATCGCAGCGCCGGCATGCCCGGTCGCCCGTCGCGCTTCGGCAACCCCGAGGCCGCACCCGCGCGCGCCGACGATCGCCCGCAGCCGCGCCGCGGCGAGGACGGCCTGATCGGCCGCCGCGACTCCGGCTGGATCGGCCCCGCCGAGGGCGGGGACGCCGCGCGCAACCTGCCGACCCGTGTCGGCGGCGACGTGGAACGCGGCGAGCCGGCCGAGGTGGAATCGCGCGCCTGGCGCAGCCGCGGCGGTTATCGCACGGTCGATCCCGCGCCGGCCGAGGAAGCGCGCCGCACGTGGTCCACCCGCACCATGGCGCCGCCCGACGACGGCGGGCGCCGCTACGGCACGCAGGGCGGCGGCGACGATGGCGGGCAGCGCCGCGGCTGGAATCGCGATGCGGCACCGGCCGGCGATGCGGAACCGATGCCGCGCTACGAGCGTCGCGAGTACTCGCGCGGCGCGCCGGCGGCGCGCTTCGAGGCACCGCAACGGTTCGAGGCACCGCAGCGCGATGAACCGTCGCGTTACGAAGCCCCCGCGCGCTTCGAGGCGCCGCAGCGCTTCCAGGCTCCCGAGCGTTTCGAGGCGCCGGCGCGCGACGAGTCGCCACGCTTCGAAGCACCCGCCCGCTTCGAGGCCCCCGAACGCTTCGAGGCACCTTCACGCGATGAATCGCCGCGCTTCGAAGCCCCGTCGCGCGACGACGGCGGCGATTCGAGCCGCCAGTTGGAGCGCATCGTCCGCGACGACGAGTAAGGGGTCACCGCGGCCAAAAAAAACGGCGCGACCGAAGTCGCGCCGCGATTGGGAAAGCGGGCCCCGCCGAGGGGGCCGGTGGATCAGACCGCGAGGCGCGTGAGGGCGTCGTTGAGGGTGGCGCGGCGCTTCCTGAGCGATTCCAGCACCTGCGCCTGCTCGTTGGCCGCGACGCGCTCGCGGAACTCCTCCAGGGCCATGTCGATCCGCCCGATCTCGATCATCAGGTCGTGGCGCAGGAAGACCGGATCGTTGCTGTAGTTGGTCGGCATGGCGCTCATGGGGCTCTCCGCGGTTCAGGTCTGGCTCGGAAACTGTGATGCACTTGGCATGCCAACCGTGATCCCCTTCCGGTTCCGCCCTGGGCCAGGGCTGGCCTGCCGCGGATGGACCCACTGCGTCACATTTTGACGGGGCAGTGGCAGGGCAGGTCAGGAGAGGCGGCCGGAATCCGGGAACGCGGTCACGTTTGCCGCAGAAACCGCGAGTTACCTTCGCCACTGGCTGGTCGGCTGCGGTTGGCGCAGACTTTGGTCCACTGGCGCCCGGCACACGGTCCTCAAGGATTCCCCCTGTTCCTCAAAGACCGCCGGGCGCCAGCCTCTCCTCCCTGAGCTCAGGCACGTCCCTGTCGTGCTTCCCGACCCGGCGCCCTGGCTGCCCCTGCGCAGCCCGCCGCGCGCGACGCGCGGCGTCGACCCGGGTTGGTGCAGCGGTTTGGAATGCAGCCGGCATGCCAACGCTGTCACGCCCTGCGGTTAGAATCCGCGACCTCCCGGCGCACGCTCCGCCCTGTCCATGGACCTGAATCGAACCTGGGACGTGATCGTGGTCGGCGGCGGCCATGCCGGCACCGAAGCCGCGCTGGCGGCCGCGCGCGCCGGTGCGGACACCCTGCTGCTGACCCACAGCGTCGAGACGGTCGGCGTGATGAGCTGCAACCCGGCCATCGGCGGCATCGGCAAGGGCCACCTGGTGCGCGAGATCGACGCCCTCGGCGGCGTGATGGCTGCCGCCGCCGATCGCGCCGGCATCCAGTGGCGCACGCTCAACGCGTCCAAGGGCCCGGCGGTGCGCGCCACCCGCTGCCAGGCCGACCGCGCGCTGTACCGCGCCGCGATCCGCGCCAGGGTCGAAGCGCAACCCGGGCTGGGCGTGTTCCAGCAGGCGGTCGACGACCTGCTGCTCGATGGCGGCCGCGCGGTCGGCGTGGTGACCCAGACCGGCCTGCCGATCCGCGCCCGCGCAGTGGTGCTCACCGCCGGCACCTTCCTCGCCGGGGTGATCCACGTCGGGTTGCGCAACCACCGCGGTGGACGCGCGGGCGACCCGCCGGCGACCACGCTGGCCGAGCGCCTGCGCGCGCTGCCGCTCGGCCAGGGCCGGCTCAAGACCGGCACCCCGCCGCGCATCGACGGCCGCAGCATCGACTGGTCGGTGCTGGAGGAACAGCCCGGCGACACGCCGCGCCCGGTGTTCTCCTTCCTCGGCAGCACCGCGGACCATCCGCGGCAGGTGTCGTGCTTCATCGCGCACACCACCGAACGCACGCACGAGATCATCCGCGGCGCGCTCGACCACAGCCCGATGTTCACCGGCGCGATCGAAGGCACCGGCCCGCGCTACTGCCCTTCGATCGAGGACAAGGTCACGCGCTTCGCCGACAAGGCCTCGCACCAGGTGTTCGTCGAGCCCGAGGGCCTCGGCACCCACGAGGTCTATCCCAACGGCATCTCGACCTCGCTGCCGTTCGAAGCCCAGGTCGCGCTGGTGCGCTCGATCCCCGGCTTCGAGCGCGCCCACCTCACGCGGCCCGGCTACGCGATCGAATACGACTACTTCGACCCGCGCGGGCTGCGCCATTCGCTGGAGACACGGGCGATCCCCGGCCTGTGGCTCGCGGGGCAGGTCAACGGCACCACCGGCTACGAGGAAGCGGCCGCGCAGGGCCTGCTGGCCGGGCTCAACGCGGCGCGCGCCGCGCGCGGCCTGGAGCCCTGGTGCCCGCGCCGCGACGAGGCCTACATCGGCGTGCTGGTCGACGACCTCGTCACCCACGGCACCACCGAGCCCTACCGCATGTTCACCTCGCGCGCCGAGTACCGCCTGCACCTGCGCGAGGACAACGCCGACCTGCGCCTGACCCCGCAGGGGCGCGCGCTGGGCGTGGTGGACGACGCGCGCTGGGCCGCGTTCGAGGCGCGGCGGCGCGCGATCGAGACGGAATCGGCGCGCCTGCGCGGCCTGTGGGCGGCGCCCAACAACGCGCTCGGCGCGCAGGTGCGCGATGCACTCGGGATCGAGGTCGCGCGCGAGGCCTCGGCCTTCGACCTGCTGCGCCGCCCGCAACTCGACTATGCGGCTCTGGCCACGGTGCCCGGCATCGGCCCCGGCGTCGACGATCCCGGCGTGGCGCTGCAGGTCGAGGTGGAGGCCAAGTACGAGGGCTACCTCGCGCGCCAGCGCGACGAGATCGCGCGCAACCGCGCGCAGGAGGGGCTGGCGATCCCCGGCGACTTCGACTTCGCCGCAGTGCGCGGGCTGTCGGCGGAGGTCGCGCAGAAACTGGCGCGCGTGCGCCCGGCCACGCTCGGCCAGGCCGCGCGCATCAGCGGGGTGACGCCGGCGGCGATCTCGCTGCTGCTGGTGCACCTCAAGCGCGCCGGGATCGCGGCGTGAGCCGCGCTGCGCGCCGCCGCTGACGGCGCGCGCCAGGACGCCGCATGCACGACGAACTCGAACAGCACCGCCGCGAGTACTTCACGCGCACGCGCCGCATCCGGCGCCTGCTGCGGCCCCTGCCGCGCCGCGCCACGGTGGCGAAGTACCCGCTGCTGAAGTGGTTCGCCGCCACCGCGCGCAGGAGCTGGTTCCTGTGGTCGTTCAAGCGCGGGCCGCTGCTGCGCGCGATCTATTTCGGCTCGGTGCTGTCCCTGCTGCCCTTGATGGGCATCCAGTTGCCGCTGTCGCTGCTGCTGTGCCTGGGCGTGCGCGCCAACCTGCCGGTGTGCGCGGCCCTGCAGTTCCTGACCAATCCGCTGACCGCGGTGCCGCTGTACGGCCTGACCTATCTGGTCGGCCACTGGGTGCTGCACCAGCTCGGCGGCGGCGAGGGCGCCTACGACCCCGCGGCCGCGCTGTCGCTGGTGCAGAGCGGCGAACTGTTGTCGGCCGCCGGCGACGTGCTGGCCGGTCTGGTGGTCGGCGGCGTGGTGGTCGGCCTCGCGGTCGGCGTGGTGGTGGACCTGGGCTGGCGGCTGCTCGCGTGGGAGGCGCGCGTGTTCCGCGAGCGCTACCAGCGCCTGCGCGAGCGCGCCGCGGCGCGCTCGGCGGCGCGCGATCCGGCGGGGCCCTGAGCGGAGCCGCCCACCGCGCGTCAAGTCTTCCCGCGCGGCGCTCGCGACCTACAATCCCGCTTCGGCCCGGTCCCGGGCCCCGTCGCCGGCGCCCCGCCGGCCCTTCGCCATCATTCCCGCACCGCATGCTCCCGATCGAACACCGCATCGCCGCCGACATCGGCGCGCGACCGCAACAGGTCGCCGCCACCATCGAACTGCTCGACGCCGGGGCCACCGTGCCCTTCATCGCGCGCTACCGCAAGGAGGCCACGGGCGGCCTCGACGACACCCAGCTGCGCCTGCTGGAAGAGCGCCTGAGCTACCTGCGCGAACTCGAGGAGCGCCGCGCCGCGGTGCTGGCCTCGATCCGCGAGCAGGGCAAGTCCACGCCGGAGCTCGAAGCGCAGATCGCCGAGGCCGACACCAAGGCGCGCCTCGAGGACCTGTACCTGCCGTACAAGCCCAAGCGCCGCACCAAGGCGCAGATCGCGCGCGAGGCCGGCCTCGAGCCGCTGGCCGCCGGCCTGCTGGCCGACCCGACGCAAGCGCCCGACGCTGCCGCCGCCGCCTTCGTCGACGCCGGCAAGGGCGTGGCCGATGCGAAGGCCGCGCTCGACGGCGCACGCGCGATCCTGATGGAGCGCTTCGCCGAGGACCCGACCCTGGTCGGCGAATTGCGCGAGCTGCTGTGGACGCGCGGCCAGGTGCGCGCGCGCGTGGTCGAAGGCAAGGAGACCGAGGGCGCGAAGTACCGCGACTACTTCGACCACGCGGAATCGATCGCGCAGATCCCCTCGCACCGCCTGCTGGCGCTGTTCCGCGCGCGGAACGAGGGAATTCTCGACCTCGAGCTGGCGCCTTTGCTGGAAGCCTCCACACCGCGGGGGGCTGTACAACAAGCCAGCGGAGCACCCGCCTCGTCGACGGCCCCCGATCCCGCCGTCCTCGCCGGCCACCAGGCCTGCGAGGCACGCGTCGCGCACCGCTTCCGCATCGAGAACCGCGGGCGTGCCGCCGATGGCTGGCTGGCCGAGACCTGCCGCCTCGCCTGGCGCGCGAAATTGCACCTGCACCTGACGCTGGACCTGTTCGGAAAGGCGCGCGAGGCGGCCGAGGACGAGGCGATCCGGGTGTTCGGCGACAACCTCAAGGACCTGCTGCTCGCCGCGCCCGCGGGCCCCAAAGTCGTGATGGGCCTCGATCCGGGCCTGCGCACCGGCTGCAAGATCGCGGTGGTGGACGCCACCGGCAAGGTGCTCGGCACCCACACCATCTACCCGCACGCGCCGCAGAACCAGTGGGACGGCTCGATCGCGCAATTGGCCGCGGCCTGCCGCACGCTCAAGGTGGAACTCATCGCGATCGGCAACGGCACCGCCTCGCGCGAGACCGAGCGCCTGGTCGGCGAACTGATGCGCAAGCATCCGGACCTGAAACTGGCGAAGGTCGTGGTCAGCGAGGCCGGTGCGTCGGTGTATTCGGCCTCGGAACTGGCCGCGAAGGAGTTCCCGGACCTCGACGTCTCGCTGCGCGGTGCGGTGTCGATCGCACGCCGCCTGCAGGACCCGCTGGCCGAACTGGTCAAGATCGAACCCAAGGCGATCGGCGTCGGCCAGTACCAGCACGACGTCAACCAGGTGAAGCTCGCGCGCGCACTGGATGCGCGGGTCGAGGACTGCGTGAACGCGGTCGGCGTGGACGCCAACACGGCATCCGCCGCGCTGCTCGCCCGCGTGGCCGGCCTGTCGGCTTCGGTGGCGGAGAACATCGTGCGCCACCGCGACGCCCACGGCCCGTTCCGCACCCGGCGCGACCTGCTCAAGGTGCCGCGCCTCGGCGACAAGGCGTTCGAGCAGGCCGCGGGCTTCCTGCGCATCCCGCACGGCGACGATCCGCTGGACGCCTCGGCGGTGCATCCCGAGGCCTATCCCGTGGTGCAGAAGATCGTCGCCGACAGCGGGCGCGAGGTGCGCAGCGTGATCGGCGACGGCACCTTCCTGCGCGCGCTGAAACCGGAGCGCTTCACCGACGAGCGCTTCGGCCTGCCGACCGTGCGCGACATCCTGAAGGAACTCGAGAAGCCCGGCCGCGATCCGCGCGGCAGCTTCGTCACCCCGTCCTACGCCGAGGGCGTCGAGGACCTGAAGGACCTGGTACCCGGCATGGTGCTCGAGGGCCGCGTGACCAACGTCGCCGCGTTCGGCGCCTTCGTCGACGTCGGCGTGCACCAGGACGGGCTGGTGCACGTCTCGGCGCTGTCGCACAAGTTCGTGCGCGACCCGCGCGAGGTGGTCAAGGCCGGCGACATCGTCAAGGTGAAGGTGCTGGAGGTCGACCTCGCGCGCAAGCGCATCGCGCTCACGATGCGGCTCGACGACGCCCCCGGCGAATCGCGCGGCGCGCCGCGGCCGGATGCGCGACGCGAGGCGCCGCCGGGCCGGCAGGCCGCGCGCGCCGCGGCAGCGCCGGCGCCGGCCAACAACGCGCTTGCCGAGGCGCTGGCGCGCGCTAAACGCGGCTGAGCGGCGCCGGGGCGCCGTGCGCGCCCCGGCCCGGATGCGGTAGTTTCGGCAGGTCCCACGGGAGTCCGCGATGCGCTTCGAAGGCACCGATCGCTACGTCGCCACCGACGACCTGCGCCTGGCGGTGAACGCCGCCATCGCGCTGGAACGCCCGCTGCTGGTCAAGGGCGAGCCCGGCACCGGCAAGACCCTGCTCGCGCAGGAGGTCGCGCGCGCGATCGGCGCGCCGCTGGTGGAGTGGCACGTCAAGTCCACCACCAAGGCGCAGCACGGGCTGTACGAGTACGACGCCGTCTCGCGCCTGCGCGACTCGCAGCTCGGCGACCCGAAGGTGGCCGACATCGCCAACTACATCGTGCCCGGCAAGCTGTGGGAGGCCTTCGAGAGCGAGCGCCGCGTGGTGCTGCTGATCGACGAGGTCGACAAGGCCGACATCGAGTTCCCGAACGATCTTTTGCGCGAACTCGACCGCATGGACTTCCACGTGCACGAGACGCGCACCACGGTGCGCGCGAAGCACCGTCCCGTGGTGGTCATCACCTCCAACAACGAGAAGGAGCTGCCCGACGCCTTCCTGCGCCGCTGCTTCTTCCACTACATCCGCTTCCCGGACGCCGACACGCTGCGCCGGATCGTCGACGTGCACTTCCCCGGCATCAAGCGCGAACTGGTCGACGAAGCCCTCGCCGCCTTCCTCGGCCTGCGCGAGGTGCCCGGCCTGAAGAAGAAGCCCTCCACCTCCGAACTGCTGGACTGGCTGAAGCTCCTGCTGGCCGAGGACGTGCCGGCCGAGGTGCTGCGCGAGCGCAGCGCGAAGAAACTCATCCCGCCGCTGTACGGCGCGCTGCTCAAGAACGAAGCCGACGTGCAGCTGTTCGAGAAGATCGCGTTCCTCGCCCGCCGCGGCTGAGCGCCGCTGCGGCGCGACTGCGTTCCGAGCGCCGCGCACTGCGGGCGGTCGCGAGGCGGGGATGTCCTCGTCATCGCGGTTGCACCGCGCGCAGGAGCGCGCTTGCGCGCGACCGCCACGGTTCGACCTTGCCGCTGGCGTCTTGCGTGCTAGGTTGTTTCGGTCTCGCAAGCGACAAAGCGTTTCGCGACGCCATCTCCCGTAGGAGCGCGCTTGCGCGCGACCGCCACGGTTCGATCTTGCCGTTGGCGTCTTGCACGCGCGGCTGTGTTGCTGCCGCAACCGACGATCCGTTTCGCACCACTGCTTCACCCGTAGGAGCGCGCTTGCGCGCGACCGTCACGTCTCGACCTTGCCGTTGGCGTATTGCACGCGCGGCTGTGTTGCTCCCGCAACCGACGATCCGTTTCGCACCGCTGCTTCACCCGTAGGAGCGCGCTTGCGCGCGACCGCAACGTCTCGATCTTGCCGCTGGCGTCTTGCGTGCGGAGTCGTTTCGCTACCGCAATCGAGAAATCGATTCGCGCCGCTGGTTCTGATGTAGGAGCGCTGCGCGCAGCGCGACCGCCACGTTTCGATCTTGCCGCTGGCGTCTTGCGTGCGAGGTTGCCTTGCTGCCGCAATCGACAAGGCGTTTCGCGCCGCAGCTTCACCTGTAGGAGCGCGCTTGCGCGCGACCGCCACGTCTCGATCTTGCCGTTGGCGTCTTGACCGCGGGGTTGCCTTGGTGTCGCAAGCGACAACAACATAAGCCCGTACGCAAGACGCCAACGGCAAGATCGGGACGTGGCGGTCGCGCTGCACGCAGCGCTCCTACAGTCGAGGCCTTGACGAGAGACGCATGCGGCAAGGTCGAGGCGTGGCGGTCGCGCGCAAGCGCGCTCCTACGGGCGATGCGGAAGTCCTCGCCCGGGATGACACGGCATCCTTCGATCCGCGACAGCGGCGCAGCGACCAACCGCAACGCATGCAGCCCAAGGCCCATGCATGCCGCGCAAGAAAAACCCTGCCGCAGCGGGGTCGTTCGTTACCGCGCGGCGCGTCGTTTCCGACGCGCCGCCGAAGACGTCCTCAGCGCGGCACGCGCGGGCTGGCGATGTCGAAGGCTTCCTTCGCGGCCTTGGCGAGGGCGGCGGCTTCGTCGGCCACCGACTCGTCGGCCTGGCCGTTCTTTTCCTTCACGATCAGGGTGCCGTCCTTATCCCAGCCCAGGCGCACCTTGGTGCCGCCCTGGTCGCGGATCGCCACCCACAGCTTGCCGTCCTTCCACGCAAAGCGACGGTTGAAGCGGTTATTGCCTTCGCCGTCGCTGATCGTCTCGCGCACCATGCGCAGGCCATCGTCATCGGCGAACGCGTCCCAGCCGATTGCGGTTTCCTTGCCCTCGGGGCCGACGATGCGGCTGTCGGCGAAGCGCTTGAGGCCGCCGAGGCGCGCCTCGAAATCCGCGAATTCCTTCACCAGGTCGACCGCCGGGTCGCGCGTGGCGGTGGTCAGCGCCTGCGCGAGCTGCACGTTGACGCGCGCGGGCTTGCCGTTGGTCAGCACCGGCACGCGGCCGATCGAGACGAACTTCACCGTGCCCTCGTCCATCACCTGCGCGTCGACGGCGTAGCTGCGGTAGGAGTCGATCGCGTCGTCGGCGTAGGCGAGCGTGAATTCGGCGGGCAGCGCGGCGATCGGCTGCACGGCGGTGGTGATCACGGTTGGTTCGGCGTCGGCGCGCGTGATGTCGAGCAGGCGCACGGTGACCTGCGCGCCCGCACTGAGTGCGACCGGGTTGTCGGCCATCACCATGCCGGTGACGGTGTCGTCGGCCTGCGCGGGCGCGGGTGCCGGCGCGGACGGCGTGCCTGCGCCGGGCGCGGCGGGCGGGTTCGAGCCGCCGCCGCAGGCGGCCAGGCCCAGGGTGAGGGCGAGAACGACGGGGAAACGCATGCTGACTCTCCGGGTCCGGTTCGGCTGCCAGGCGCGCCGGGGGAGTGGGCGCGGGCTCCGCGGGCGGGCGCACGCGGAGCCGTGCACAATACCGCAGGACCTCGTGTTTGGCACGTTGGGACGAACCCCGCACGCATGCTGATCCGCTTCTTCCTCGCACTGCGCACGGCCGGGCTCAAGCCCGGCGTGGGCGAATTCATGCACCTGCTGGCCGGGGTCAGGGCCGGCCTGGCCGAGGGTTCGATCGACCGCTTCCATGCGCTGGCGCGCACCGCGCTGGTGAAGGACGAAACCCAGTTCGACCTGTTCGATCGGGTGTTCGGCGCGTGGTTCGCCGGCGCCGATGCGCTAGCGCCGGAATTGATGGCGGAGATCCCGCAGGACTGGCTCAAGCGGCAGGCGGAACTGCTGCTCAGCGACGAGGAGAAGGCGCGCATCGAGGCGCTCGGCGGCTGGGAGGCACTGATGCAGGCGCTGCGCGAGCGCCTCGAACAGCAGCAGGGTCGCCACGAGGGCGGCAATCGCTGGATCGGCACCGCCGGCACCTCGCCGTTCGGCAACGCGGGCTTCAACCCCGAGGGCGTGCGGATCGGCGGCACCGGCAAGCAGCGCCGCGCGGTGAAGGTGTGGGAGCGGCGCGAGTATCGCAACCTGGACGACCACGCCCCGCTCGGCACGCGGCAGATGGCGCTGGCGCTGCGCAAGTTGCGGCGGTTCGCGCGCGAGGGCGTGCCGGACCGGCTCGACCTGCCGGGCACGATCGACGGCACCGCGCGCCAGGGTGGGCTGCTCGACCTGCGCTTCCAGCCCGAGCGCCGCAACGCGGTGAAGATCCTGCTGTTCCTCGACATCGGCGGCTCGATGGACGAGCACGTGCGCGCCTGCGAGTCGCTGTTCTCGGCCGCCAAGTCGGAGTTCCGGCACCTCGAACACTTCTACTTCCACAACTGCCTGTACGAGCGCGTGTGGCGCGACAACCGCCGGCGCTGGAGCGAGTGGACGCCGCTGCCGGAGATCCTGCACAAATACCCCGCCGACTGGCGGGTGGTGATCGTCGGCGATGCCAGCATGAGCCCGCACGAGGTGCTGGTGCCGGGCGGCAGCGTCGAGCACCACAACGAGGAGCCGGGCCTTGCGTGGATTCAGCGCCTGCTGGCGGTCTACCACCGCGCGGCGTGGATCAACCCGGTGCCCGAGGAGCAGTGGGAGTGGACGCCGTCGATCGGCATCCTGCGCGAGGCGATGGGCGGGCGCATGTTCCCGCTCACGCTGGACGGGCTCGGTCGCGCGATCACGCGCCTGAAGACCGGATGAGCCGGCCGTTCCTGCTGCTGCAGACCGGCAGCGCGCCGGACCGCGTGCGGCGGCGCCGCGGCGACTATCCGGACTGGTTCCGCCGCGCGATGCGGCTGCCGCGCGCGGCGCTGGTCGTCGCCGATGCGCGCACCGCTGCGCCACTGCCCGATCCGCGCGGGCACGCGGGCGTGGTGGTCACCGGCTCGGACGCGATGGTCAGCCACCGCGAGCCGTGGGGCGAGGCGGCCGCGCACTGGCTGCGCGGCGCCGTCGAGGGCGGTGCCTTCGTGTTCGGCGTCTGCTACGGCCACCAGCTGCTCGGCCACGCGCTCGGCGGGCAGGTCGACGACAACCCGCGCGGCGAGGAACTCGGCACGACCTGGGTCGAACGGCTGCCGGCGGCGGCGCATGACCCGCTGTTCACCGCGCTGCCGCAGCGGTTCCGCGCCCAGTCGGCGCACCGCCAGTCGGTGCTGCAGCCGCCACCCGGCGCGCTGCCCCTGGCCCGCTCCGACCGCGAGCCGCTGCAGGCGATGCGGATCGGCGAGCGCGCCTGGGGCGTGCAGTTCCACCCGGAGTTCTCGGCCGGCGCGATGCGCGGTTTCCTCGATCCCGGCGCGCCGCGCGCGGTGGCGGCGCCGGCACCGCAGGCCGCGCGCCTGCTGCGTCGCTTCGTGGCGCTGGTGCGCGGCGCGCGCTGAACCCCGCGCTATACTGGGGCCCGACCCCGACCCCGACCCGGAGCGCGCCATGCAACCCGTACGCGTCGATGCAGGCCGTGGTCTCGCGTGGTTCCGGGGCGGCATCGACCTGGTCCTGCGCAACCCGGTGCCGCTGGGCGTGATCGCCCTGCTGTTCGTGATCTGCACCTCGGTGGTGTCGCTGGTGCCGATCCTCGGCTGGCTGGCGACGGCGGTGCTGGTGCCGGTGCTCGGCGGCGGCTACATGGTCGCCCTGCACGAGGAGCACGAGGGCCGCGGCGCGCAGATCGAGCATCTGTTCCGCGGCTTCCAGGACAACGACCGCTTCGTGCAGTTGATGCTGCTCGGCTTGCCGGGCGTCGTGGCATTCGTGCTGTTCGGCGTGCTGCTGGTGGTGATGGTCGGCGCGGCTGTCCTGCAGATGGGCCTCGCGGCGGCGCTGAGCGGCGCCGCGGCTGACCCGACCGCGCTGGGTGTCGGCCTGCTGGCGGCGATCGCACTCGGCCTGGTGCTGATGCTGGCCGCGATCACGCTGGTGTTGTTCGCGGTGCCGCGCGTGATGCTCGACCGCGTGGATGCCATCACCGCGATGAAGGAGAGCCTGTCTGCCAGCCTCGTCAACGTCGGCGCGCTGCTGGTGTTCGGCCTGCTGTTCATCGTCGCACTGCTGGCGCTGCTGGTCGCCACCGTCCTGGTCGGATGGATCCCGATCCTCGGCCAGCTGGCGGCGTTCGCCGCCTGGCTCGCCTTCGGCGTGGGCTGGATCGCGGTCTCCAACGCGGGCGTCTATCTCGCCTGGCGCGACCAGTGGCCGGGCGGCGTGCCGCTGCCCGCGGTGGTGCCGCCGGGACCGCCGCCGCCGCCCGCGGCCTGAATCAGCTGCTCGGCGCCTCGCTGGCGCGCCGCTTGACCACGATCCGCGCAGCGACCAGGCCGATCTCGAACAGGATGCACATCGGCACCGCCAGCATGATCTGCGACAGCGCGTCCGGCGGCGTGACCACCGCGGCGATCACGAAGGCACCGACGATCACGTAGCGGCGCGCCTCGCGCATCTGCTCGACCGTGGCGATGCCGAGCATGGCGATGATCACGGTCGCCACCGGCACCTCGAAGCACAGGCCGAAGACCAGGAACATCACCAGCACGAAGTCGAGGTAGCGCGCGATGTCGGTCATCATCGACACGCCCTCGGGCACGGTGGCGGTGAGGAAGCCGAACACCATCGGCAGCACGATGAAGTAGGCGAAGGCGCAGCCGACGTAGAACAGCACCACCGCCGAGACCAGGATCGGGCTCGCGAGGCGCTTTTCGTGCTTGTACAGCCCCGGCGCCACGAACGCCCACGCCTGGTAGAGCAGGAACGGCATGGCGATGAAGATGGCGCAGAAGAAGGCCAGCTTCAGCGGGGTCAGGAACGGGGTGACGACGTCGATCGCCACCATCTGCGTGTCCTGCGGCAGGTGCGCCATCAGCGGCTGCGCGAGCAGCGCGTAGAGATCGTTGGCGAACGGGAACAGGCCGATGAAGACCAGCACCACGGCGATGATCGAGCGCAGCAGCCGGTTGCGCAGTTCGACCAGGTGCGAGACCAGGGTCTGCTCGGACTCGGCGCCGGGCGACCCGCCGGGCAGCCGCTCAGTCATGCGGGGCGCGGTCCGGCAGGGGCGCCATGCCCGGTGCCGGCTCGGCGGCGGGGCTGGTGCCGGCGACGGCCGGTGCCGCGGCCGCGGCGGGCTTGGTGGGCGCGCCGGGCGATTCGATCGACTCGCGGACGTCGCGCACGCTGCGCTTGCCCTCGTCGAGCGCGATCTGGCGCTCGAATTCGCCGCGCACGCTGTTCCAGCCCTGGCGGGCCTTGCGCACGAAGGAACCGACGGTGCGCGCCGCGCCCGGCAGGCGCTCGGGGCCGAGCACCAGCAGGCCCACGACGCCGATCACCATCAGTTCGACGAAGCTGACGTCGAACATCGGGTCGGCCCGCGCCGGATTACTCGGCGCGATCCTTCGCCGCCTGCTTTTCGGCCTGCTCGGACTTGGCGTCGGCCTCGAGCCGCGGCGCTTCCTCGTCGCTCATCGATTTCTTGAAGCCGCGGATCGCCTTGCCGAGATCCTGGCCGAGACCCGGCAGTTTCTTGGTGCCGAAGAGCAGGATCACGACCACGAGGACGATGATCCAGTGCCAGATGCTGATGCTGCCCATGGGACGGGCCTCCTGCGGGGATACGTGGGTCGAGCATAACGCAGCCGCATGACGGCCGCCGACACGCACTCGTCACGCTTTCGTAACGCCCCGGCGAGCGTTCAGTCGGCGGTGCTCTCCTCCAGCGCGTCGCGGAAGGCGACCACCGGCCCGGGCGCGGCACCGACGCCGCCTTCGAAGATGCGTCGCGGGGTGACGTTGGCGCCGTACACCGCCTCGTTGGCGTCGTGGTCGATGGCCAGCACGGCGCCGTCCAGCGCCACGCCGGCGAACAGGCCGCGCGAGCGCGAGTAGGAGTAGATCTCGGCCTTCAACTGCGCATCGGTCGATGCGTTGGCGGTGCGACCGACCGGACCGGCGGCGATCGAGGCGTCGGCGCCGAGGGTGAACTTGCCGTTGACCACGCCATCCACGCCGCGCCGGGTGCGGAACACCAGCACCACGTCGGTGGACTGCACGCCGGCCTGGAAGCCGACGCTGCCGCCGGTGAGGCTGATGTACGACGGATTGCTCCAGGTGCCGTCGGGCGCGCGCACCGCCAGCAGGCCGCGGCCGTAGCGGCCACCGACCACGAGGCCGGCCTTGACCACGTCGGGGATCACCGCCACCGCCTCGGCATCGCGCAGCAGGCGGTCCGGCACGCGACGGTCCGGGGCGTCCATGATCTCCTGCAGCACGCGCACGGCTTCGCCGGCGCGCTCCGATTCATCCGCGGCGCGGGCGGCCGGCAATGCAGCGACGGTGGCGACGGCAAGCAGCAGGACGGCGAAGGTTCGCATCCGGGACGCTCCGGTTCGGGAAAGGGCCGCGGCAACATGCCGCGCGGCGCCTGAAGGAATCCGCAACGAGGGTCGCGGATCAGGGCGCAGTGCGGCGCAGCGCGACCAGGGCGATGGCCCCCATCAGCAAGGCCAGCAGGGCGAGCATGCGACTGTCGAGGGCGGGGATCGAGGCCGCGCCGGGTGCGCCGACCACGAGCGGCGCGCAGACCGGGGGGCCGATCGCCAGCGCGCGGATGCCGGCCGCGTTGTTCGAATTGAACGGGCTGCCGGTGATGGTGAGTTCCCGCGTCACGCCGCCGTCCGGGCTGAACGCGAGCAGGTACTGGCGGGCCGCGGGTTGCGGGTCGACGACCGCGAACAACGTGCCATCGCTCGCTGCTGCCAGCGCGCCGCCGGCCGGGATGGGGCGATCGCCCAGCACGTTGGGGATGCGGTTGGCCGAGGCGTTGGGCTCGTTCAATCGATACAGGCCGGCCGAGGAGCCGACGCCGAGCGCATAGACATTGGAGGCAACCGCCGCGATGCCGCCGATCGCGGTCGACAGGCTGCCGATCGGGCGCACCTCGGCATTGGAGAGGTCGACCTCCCACAGCCGGTTGCGCTCACGCGAGGCCATCAGCAGCTTGCCGGAGCAGGTGAAGCCGATCGCGGCGTTGAGATTCGTGCCGTTGTCGATCAGCGAACCGGCCTCGCGGAACTGCCCGATCAGGGTGGCCCGGCCGCTGGCGGTGGAGACGCGGAACAGCGAGGGGCGGGGCGAGTCGGCGACCGCATACAGCGTGCCGTCGGCGGAGAACGCGAGCCCGTCCACGTCGGCGATCTGGGCGCCGCCGGCGAACCCGAAGCCGCTACCGACCGCGCTGGTCGCGCCGTTCGACAGGTCGAGCCGGTAGAGGGTGTCGAAGCCGGCGACAAACGCGAGGTTGCCGGCCTTGATCTCGGGCACCGGATCGGTGGCCGCATCGCCCACGGCCGATTGCGCCCCTGCTGCCAACGGCAGCCAGGCGAGCGACAGCACCATCCAGCGGCGCAGGCGCAGGCTCATGTCGTCTCTTCGATCCGCTCTTGGGTGGCCGGATTCTTGGGTAATCGTCGCCGGTCACGGAATGACCGGCTTTGGGACAATACCAGCAATTGTTGCGCCGTCAAACCCTTAGGGAATCTCCGGGCAAGGCGCCGCCCCGCCGGCGGTGGTGGGCTGGCCAGCAAGGCGCGCGTCGCAGGGTGTGGCGGGGCCCCCGGCCAAGGCGTCCGGCGCGGGCGCGGGGGCGGGCGCGAACAGGAGCGCCCCGGGGCGGAGCCTTGTGCACAGGTTTCCAGGCCCCCGAAGGGCGACCGGGGGACGCTTCGGCCGCCGTGGCCACCGGTGTCGCTGCCCTCGTCACGCCGGCGCCGGTAGGATGGCGGTTTGCTTGTCGGACCCGTCCCGCCGTGCCCTATCTCGGTCGACCCGCCTTCCGCCATGACCGGCCGGACGCCACCGGGGTGCTGCTGGTCAACCTCGGCACGCCGGAGGCGCCGACCACCGGCGCGGTCCGCCACTACCTGCGCGAGTTCCTGTCCGACCCGCGGGTGGTCGAGCTGCCGCGCCTGCTGTGGTGGCCGATCCTGCACGGCTTCATCCTGCGCACCCGGCCAAGCCGGTCGGCGCGCGCCTACCAGCAGATCTGGACCCCGGAGGGCTCGCCGCTCCTGCAATACAGCCGCGACCTCGCGGCCCGGGTGGGCGCGGCGCTCGGCGCGGACGACAGCGCCGGCCGGCTGCTGGTGCGGGTGGCGATGCGCTACGGGCCGCCGTCGATCCCGACCGTGCTGCGCGAGATGCAGGACGCCGGCCTGCGCCGCCTGCTGGTGCTGCCGCTGTACCCGCAGTACTCGGCGACCACCACCGCGTCGGTGTTCGACGCCGTGTTTGCCGAACTGCGCACCTGGCGCTGGGTGCCCGAGCTGCGCACCGTGGCCGACTACTTCCACGACCCGGCCCACCTCGACCTGCTGGCCGCCCGCATCCGCGCGCACCGCGCGACGCACGGCGACGCCGACCGCCTGCTGTTCTCCTTCCACGGCATCCCGGAGCGCTTCTTCCGCGACGGCGATCCCTACTTCTGCCAGTGCCAGGCGACGGCGCGCGAAGTGGCGCAGCGGCTCGAACTGCCGCGCGATCGCTGGATGGTGTCGTTCCAGTCACGGGTCGGGCGCGAGCCCTGGCTCAAGCCCTACACCGACGAGACGCTCAAGCGCTGGCCCGGCGAGGGCGTGAAGTCGGTGCAGGTGGCCTGCCCCGGTTTCGCGGTGGACTGCCTGGAGACCATCGAGGAGATCGCGGACGAGAACCGCGAGACCTTCCTGCACGCCGGCGGCGAGCGCTACGAGTACATCCCCGCGCTGAACGCCGAAGCCGACCACGTCGACGCGCTGGCCGGCCTGCTGCGCCGCCATCTCGCGGGCTGGGACCCGCTGGATGCCGCCGCCCGTGCGCGCAACGACGGCCCCGCGATCGCGCTGCGCTCGCGCCGCCACGATGCGATGGCGCAACAGATCGGCGAACCCGCCGCGCACGGGCACACGCAGATCCACGGCGCGGCGGCGGAGTCCGATCCGGAATCCGGACGGTGAGCGCGACCGAGATCGAACTCGCGCTGCCGCACCTCACCCTGCGCGGCCTCGCCTTCGGCCGCCCCGGCGGCGAGCGCGTGCTGGCGGTGCACGGCTGGCTGGACAACGCGGCATCGTTCGGCGCGCTCGCGCCGCGGCTCGACGACGTCGAACTGGTCGCCATCGACCTGCCCGGACACGGCCGCAGCGACCATCGCGCGGCCGGCGCCTACTACCACTACGTCGACTACCTGGGCGACGTGCTCGGCGCGGCGGACGCACTCGGCTGGGACCGCTTCACCGTGCTCGGGCATTCGCTGGGCGCCGCGATCGCCAGCGTGCTGGCGGCCGCGGCACCCGCGCGCGTGCGCCAGGCGTGGCTGATCGAGGGCCTCGGTCCGATCGCCACCCCGGAGTCGAAGGCGCTGGACCTGCTGCGGCAGGCGCTGGCCGACCGCGAGGCGATCGCGGCGAAATCGCTGCGCGTGTTCGCCGGGCTGGACGTCGCGGTCGCCGCGCGCATGCAGGCCAACGGGCTCTCCGAGGCCGCCGCGCGCGCGCTCGTCGAGCGCGGCACGCGGCGCACCGAGGGCGGCTTCGTGTGGTCCTCGGACCCGCGCCTGACCCTGACCAGCGCGATCCGCCTGACCGAGGCGCAGATCCTGGCCTACCTCGCCGGCATCGCGTGCCCGACGCTGCTGGTCACCGCCGAACCCTCGCCGCCCTATTTCACCCGTGAAGTGGTCGAGCGCCGCTGCGCGGCGGTCGCCGGCATCGAGCGCGTGGCCCTGCCCGGCACCCATCACCTGCACCTCGAGGATCCCGCCCCGGTCGCCGCCGCGATCGCCGCGTTCCGCGCGCGGCAGCCGCGCGACTAGCCGGTGACGCGCGCATCGGCACAAGCTGTGGGAGCGAGCACCGCTCGCGACTGCAAGACCGATTCGTGCCGGATGGCGGGAGGCTGCGGTCGCGAGCGGTGCTCGCTCCCACAACTTTGCGGTCGCGTGCAGTGCCCGCACCCACACGCCCGCGACGGCAAGCGCGCTTCGGCAGGCAGCAACACCCGTGATTGCGAGCGCGCTGTGGCAGGCAGCAACGCCCGCAATTGCAAGCGCGCTGTGGCAGGCAGCAACGCTCGCGATTGCGAGCCCGCTGTGGGAGCGAGCAACGCTCGCGACTGCAAGACCGATTCGTGCCGCACGGCGGGAGGCTGCGGTCGCGAGCGTTGCTCGCTCCCCCGATGGGCCGGCGTCAGGGCAACTCGCTGCCGATCCAGCGCGCGAGTTCCGCCTTGACCGCGTGGCCATTGCGCGACAGCCAGGCGCGCTGCTCGTCGTAGGCCGGGAACACCGCCTCCACGCGCTCCCAGAAGCGGCGGCCGTGGTTGCGGATCCACAGGTGGCTCATCTCGTGCACCACCACGTATTCGAGTGCCGCGGGCGGGGCCAGCATCAGCGACAGGTCCAGCGTCATGCGGCCCTGCACCGACAGGCTGCCCCACAGGCTGTTCATCGGCAGCAGGCGCGTGGACAGCACGTTGCGGCCGACCAGCGGTTCGTACAGGCGCACCATGCGCGCGACCTCGCGCTTCATCTGCGCGACGATGTAGCCGCGCATCGCGCGCCGCGCGATCGCATCGGCCTCGGCGTGGTCGAGGTCGAGCGCGATGCTGGCCTGGCCCTCCTCGATCCGCACGCGCGGGAACACGCCGTGGTCCCAGCGCACCAGCACGAGGTCGCCGCGCCAGGTGAAGGTGTCGGGCACGCCGGGCACCGGCGGCGCGAGGCGCACGCCCTGGCGCTCCATCTCGCGCAGTTTCAGTTCCAGCCAGTCTGCGTTCTCGCGCAGGAAGGCCTTGACCTCGGCCGGATGCGTGCCGCGCGGCGCCGACAGCCGCGGCCCGCGCACGCCCATCGTCAGGCTCATCCGGCGCGCGCGCGGATGCACCGTGGCCAGCACCTTGATGCGGCGGCCGCGGGGCGTCTCGAGGTCGATGAAGTTGTCTTCGTCGCGCGCGTCCATCTCTCCACCTGCGGGGCGGGAGCGCGCGACGGGCGTCACCGTCGGCCGCGGTCCGAGGGCCGCGGCAGGCGGAACACCTCGTCGAGGCGCTCCAACACGGGTTTCAGCGTCAGGGTCATCACCGCGAAGCGCGCGTCGATCTCGCTGCGCGGCGAGTCCCGGTCGGTCGCTTCCAGCTCTTCCACGACCGCGTCGAGGAAGCGCAGCTTGCGCACCGCCAGGTCCTCGCCGAGCGTGAACGACACATGCCCGTCGACGACGAGCCCCAGCTGAGTGACCTGCTTGCCGCTCTTGAGATGCTCGCGCACCTCGTCGCTTTCAAGGTCCTGCCGCCGGCAGCGCGCCACCGCGCCGCGGTCGGAAGGGTCCTTGAGCTCGCACTCGTCGCCCAGGCTGAAGCCTTCCGGCAGCTTACCGCCCGTCAACCACGTGGTCATCAGCGCGCGCGGCGATTCTTCGGGGTCCGGCGGCTGCGCCGGGAAGGTTTCGACCGTTTCGCGGAGAACGGTGAGGAAACCCTCGGCCTGCTTGCGTGAAGCGGTGTCCACCAGCAGCCAGCCGGCCTTGGCATCGGCGTAGGCGTAGGCGGACATCCGGCTCGGCTTCACGAACGCCTTGGGCAGCAGGTCGTGCAGGGCCTCGTCCTTGAGCCGCTTGCGCTCGCGACCGCCGATCCGCTTGCCACGCTGGGCCTCCAGCGCCTCGATCTTGCGCGCCACGCTCTCGTTGACCACGGCCGGCGGCAGGAGCTTGTCCTCGCCGCCCAGGGTCAGCAGGGTATATGCACCCATCTGGTGCATGAACGCGTCATCGCCGCGTCCGTACGGGGAAACCCAGCCCCGGGTCTGGGTCTCCAGCGGGCCGCAAGGGCGCAGGGCGTGCTTCTTCAGGCGCTTGGCGAGACCGTCGTCGAAGGCCTCGGCGCCGGACTTGGGAAAGCGGAAAAAGGTCAGCTGGCGGAAGAACATGGTCGGTCCGGGGAAAGGGGCGCCGCCGCCCGGCGCGGGCCGGGCGGGCGCCGGAACAGGAAAGGGTCAGGCGCCGAGGATCTCGAGGCCGGTGCGGGGTTCAGTGGCGGGGCGGGCGCCGGCGGCGGGCGCAGCAATGGCCTCCGGCGCGGCCGGGCCGTCGCCGAGCAGCCAGGCGGCGGCATCGGGCACGGCCCCGTCACGCGCGCCGAGCGCGGCGAAGTCGAACAGCGTGCGGTCGGCCAGCTGCGAGGGGCGCACGTCGCCGATGCCGCGGAAGATCTGGTCGATGCGGCCTGGATGCTTGCGCTCCCACTCGCCGAGCATCGCCTTGATCGCCTTGCGCTGCAGGGTTTCCTGCGAGCCGCACAGGTTGCACGGCATGATCGGGAAGGCGTTCGCCTCCGCGTAGGCCGCGAGGTCGTCTTCGGCACAGTAGGCCAGCGGCCGGATCACGATGTGCGCGCCGTCTTCCGACTGCAGTTTCGGCGGCATCGCCGACAGCTTGGCGTGGTGGAACAGGTTCAGGAACATTGTCTCCACGATGTCGTCGCGGTGGTGGCCGAGCGCGATCTTGGTGAAACCTTCGCGCTTGGCGTGGGTGTAGAGCGCGCCGCGGCGCAGGCGCGAGCACAGCCCGCACATGGTCTTGCCCTCGGGCACCACGCGCTTGACCACGCTGTAGGTGTCCTGCTCGAGGATCTGGAACGGCACGCCCACCGCCCGGAGGTGGCGCGGCAGCACGTCGGGTTCGTAGCCGGGCTGCTTCTGGTCGAGGTGCACAGCCACCAGCTCGAAGCGCACCGGCGCCTTGGCCTGCAGCTTCATGAGGATGTCGAGCATCCCGTAGCTGTCCTTGCCGCCCGACAGGCAGACCATGACGCGGTCGCCGTCCTCGATCATGTTGAAGTCGGCGATCGCCTGGCCGACCTGGCGCCGCAGTCGCTTGGCCAGCTTGTGGAACTCGTGCTGCGGCTTGCGGGGATCGGCGGCGGTCATGGCGGAAACCCGTTAGGGCCTGGCATTGTACCGGGGCGGTCGAGCAGCGGCCGCGGCGACCGGCGCCGGGGCGGCGCGCTACACTCGTGCGGTCAATCTGCTCGTATCTTCCCGTGGATCCTTCCGAGATCGCGCGCAAGCTGGTCGAACTCAAGGTCGAGCACCGCGACCTCGACCAGGTCATCGAGCGGCTGTCGGCCGACCGCGGCACGGACGAGCTGCAGTTGAAGCGCCTGAAGAAGCGCAAGCTGGCGATCAAGGACATGGTCGCCTGGCTGGAATCGAAGCTGATCCCCGACCTGGACGCCTGAGCGCGTCCTGGCCGACATCGGACCATTCACCCGGCAACGGCGGACGTCAGCAGGATGACCGATCGCCGGCAGCCGCCGCGCTGGTCCGATGGAGGCCAGTTCAGCCGCGCCCTATACTCGTGCTCATCGGCCGCGCAGGAGACCTCGACCGTATGCCGCGGGTGAAGGTTTGGGTGTGGTGGCTCTCGGTGTCCTTCGTGTTCGCCGCCCTGCTGATGCGCAGCGACTTCGGCGTGGCGCGCGGGCTTCCCGCCATCCCTTCCTTCGGAATCTGGTTCGGGCATGCCGCCTTGGGCCTCGGTGCCGCGATCGCGGCCACTCGCTGGCTCGGTGGCCTGCGCTGGATGGCCTCGCGCTCGCCCGTGGCGCAGCTGCTCGTCGGTGGACTGATCGGCAGTATCGCCTTCGCCCCGATGTCGACAGGCCTCGAGGCCGTGTTCCCCTCGCCGCAGGACGACGGCATCGACGGTTGGCTGGACGTCCTGGAGCAACGCGGCGGCCTGACCGCACTCATCGCCGAATGGTTGCAGTTCGCGCCGGCCTACCTCGCGAGCTGGGCCATCCTCAACGCACCGCCGTTGCTCGCCGCCATGAGCCTGCGCCCCGCGATCCTCGCACCCGTCCCCCAAACCGACGAGGTCGGGATCGAGGTCGGCCGCCGACGGACGCCCGAAGATCCCTCGCCGTCGGCGGCGGACGCCACCGGCCCACCGTCGTCGCCCGATGCTGACGCGAATGCCGTGCGTGAGGCCGACAGCGAGGCTGAGGCCAAAGCCGAGGCCGAGGCCGAGGCCGAGGTCAGCGCAGCCGCATCGATGCCGCTGCTGGCCCGTATTCCTCCGGCGATCGGGACCAATCTCGTCGTGGTGCAGTCCGATCTCCACTACCTGCACGTGCGGACCCCGCGCGGCAGCGCCACGCTGCTGGGCACGATCTCGGAGCTCGAGTCGGAAATGGGCGACCGCGGCCTGCGAGTGCACCGGTCGTTTTGGGTCGCGCTGGACCACGTGCGGCGCGTGCGACGGACTGCGGCCGGCTGGCATTGCGTGATGTCAGACCAGAGCAAGGTTCCGGTCAGCAGACGACGCCTGGCAGCCGTGAAGGAGCGACTGGGCGTCGATTTCGTGCGCGAGACGTCGGCCGCCGGGGAGTGACGGGCGGCGTGGCCGCCGCCCGTCCAGCATGCCGTTCAGGGATTACGGCAAACCGCATCGGGCCCCGCACTCGCGACCAGCTCGCAGGCGCGCGTGGAACCCAGGAACACCGTCACCGCCGACGGGATGGCGCAGGCGCACTGGGACGCGTCCGGCAGGGCGAGGCGTGCCGCGGCGATATCGATGAGTCCGGTCGCGGGACTCTCGAACACCCAGGCGGGGAAGCTGCTGCCGGCGATCATCAGCGCAGGCGTGCTGCCGGCGTCGAAGCGGTAGGCGATCGGGGAGAAGCGCACCGAAACGCGGCGTCCCCGGGTCTCCGCGATGGCCGCCTCGCGAACCATTCGGACCTCGCCATCGGGGCGCACGTCGACGAGCTTCGCCACCAGCGGGCCGCGGTAGTTGCGACGCAGGCGAATCGAGGCTTCGACCTCGCCGATGATCGGCAGCGCCTCGCGCAGCGGGGTGCCACGCAACAGGCCGACATCGGGGCGCCCGAGCAGCGGCGCCTGGTCGAGCATGCCCGCGGGCGCGATCAGGTGGTTGCCACCGAGCGTCGGCACTGGCCGGCTTGCATCGACCGGTATCGCGACTGCGGGCGGCTGCAAGTCGACGGTCCGCGTCTGCGTCGCCAGCGGCCAACGCGTGCTGGCCACCATCGACTCCGCGCCCTCACCTGCCCAAGTGAACTGCACCTTCGGCCACTGCGCCACCTCGTTCGCATCGTTCTTCAACCAAAAGTCGAACCAGGTGAACATCGGTCGCATCGGCCACCGCTCGGGCTCGTCCACGTCGTAGTGGGTGCCATCGAGCATGATCAGGCGGTCATCGCGTCCGCCGACACCGCGGCGCACCCAGGTTTCGATCGCACTGTCGTGGAAGAAGTCGTGCCAGAGGCCGACCTGCAGCATTGGCGCGCGGAGGCGGCCGCTGACGTCTCCGGCCTTGAGCACCTGCGGATTGGTGCGGGCAGCCAGCAGGTCGTTCCAACGCGGCTGGAGGTCGCTGACGATCGGGAATCCCGCAACCGGCGGCGTGGTCCACCACTCGGACGCGGAGGCGTCGCCTTCGTCGAGCGCATCGAACATGTCGCCGAGCGCCTCGATGGCCATGCCTTTGAGGGTATCGAGTGACTCGTCGTCGATGCCCAGTCGCTCCTCATGGTCTTCGCTGCTGTCGAGCGAATTCGAGAGCACCCACGGCAGCAGCGCCTCCCATTTGGTGGTTCGATCGGGAAAGATCACCCCGCCGAGAAAGTCCGGGCTGGTCGCCTGCGCATAGATGGCACGCACGGACGTCCTTCCCGTCGCGGCGGCCTGCAGTGCGGCCACACCGCCTGCCGAGTCGCCGAACAAGCCCAGCCGATCGTTGGACCATGGCTGCGCCTCGACCCAGCGCAGCAGTGCCTCGCCGTCGGCACTTTCGTCGAGAAACAAGCTGAAGCTACCGTCCGACTCGTTGCGCCCGCGAATGAATTGGATGACCAGCGCGTACCCTCGGTCGGTCGCCTCGGTCCAGCCAATGTCCTTGTCATCGGCCTCGATGTCCTCGTTCGCGTGTTCTTCGGGAAAGCCGCTGACGGGCGTGTAGGGCAGGTCATAGGGGCTGCGTGTGACCAGCGTGGGCCACGGACCGTTCCCCGTGCCCGGCAGGTAGACCATGGTCTGCAGTTCGGTGCCGTCGGCCGCGGGGACCCGGAACTCGGCCACGAGGTGGCCAGCGGCCGCGCGATGAAACCCCGCTGGTGTCGCAATCGCCGCGCCAGAGGGAAGGCACGCCAGAAGCAGCGCGGTGATTGCACCGCGCATTGTGAGGTTCGTGTTCATTTCGCTCACTCCGCACCCCTGCGTGGGTGCCGCCGACCCGACGGGCATCGCCGGGTGGACGCATCGTGCGGTGACTGCACGACCGTTCGTGGTATCGCGGGCGTCATCCCGCAACTGCGGAGTTGTTCGTGCACCAGCGGTCGTATGCGGCACGCGCGATCCGCGGGCGAGGACTTGTCTTTGGTGCCGCGCGCAGCACAGCGGCGCTGCCGGCAGTGCGGACTTCGCGCGGACATCACGTGAGACAAAGGATTCACGCGCCCGTCGGATCGCTGCCGCGATCGCCGTTCGTGCATCGCACGCCTCGCACGCGAACACGCTGCCCCATACCAGCCAACATTCGTCGACCCAGCTTGCGCCGCCGCGTCAACGCAGTGTGCAGACGATCCGTCCGGGGCCGTCACGCCGACGCGACGCGGGGGTGACCGGCGGCCCAGTCAACGGCGGACGCCGCGATCGGACGCGCAATCAGCCGGTGGGCGACCCGCCGTCGTCCGGCTTCGCGGGCGCGGGCGTTACCTCGAGCTTCGGGTTGGCGGTGAGCTTGAGGATCGAGTGGCGCAGTTCGCGCGAGAGGATCAGGCGCGCATCCTTGGCGATCGCGGCCAGCGCGTCGCCGAAATCGAGCTTGCCCGATTCGTCCAGCCACACGAAGCGGTGTTCCTTCAGGGTGGCGATGAAGCCGCGGAACAGGTTGCGGTCGAAGAACTCCGGCGCGCTGCGTTCGTACAGCAGGGCGAGGCGCTGCGCGGTGAGGTGGCAGAGGTTCTCGAGCTCCGACGACGACAGCGCGCGCGGGCCGTTCTTCACCAGCAGGGCGATCGCGATGTAGTAGCGCTCGAAGGCCTGCACCAGGGTGTGCGCGACCACCCGCAACTGGAAGGCCTCGTCGGTCTGGCCGACGCGCCGGCGCAGCATGCGGCCCTCGGCGTCGGCCTTGAGCAGGCCGAGTTCGAGGAACACGTCGATGGTCGCCTGCACGCGCTCGCCGAACTGCTCGGCCGTCCACGGCAGGAACAGCTCGTTCTGCAGGAAGGGGTAGACGAACTCGCCGAGGCGCTCCACGGTGCCGCGGCGCAGGCGGCGGTTGTTGAGGAAGCAGCACGCCACCCAGGCGGCGGTGGCGAACAGGTGGATGACGTTGTTGCGGAAGTAGGACAGCAGCACCGCGCGGTCGCCTTCGGCCGCCAGCACGTCGCCCAGCGGATGGCGCACGCGCTCGATCGACTGCATGCGCTCGCCGTAGGCGATGATCTCGGCCGGCGTGAGCGCGGTGACGGTGACGCGGTCGGAGTAAGGCACGCGCTCCAGCAGGTGCTTGCACACCGACAGCGCCGACGACAGGTCGCCCTCGCCCAGCGCGTGCTTGGGCGCGGACAGCAGCACCAGCGCCAGCAGGTTGATCGGGTTGACGTCGGTGGCGCGGTTGATGTTGACCAGCACGCGGTCGGCCAGCGTCGACACCGCGCCGGCGAACCACTCGGGGCGATCGTCGGCGTCCGGGCTGCGCTCGCGCCACGCGGGCGCCACGCGGTCGAGGTGCTCGCCGAGGAAGATCGGCTCGCCGAACGACAGCGCCACCTTGCCGTACTTGTGGCGCAGGATGCCGAAGGCGCGCAGCAGGCCGAGCAGGCTTTCCTTCTCCTTCGGCTTGCCGGACAGCTCGCCGATGTAGGACTTGCCCTCGATCAGCTTCTCGTAGCCGATGTAGACCGGCACGAACACCACCGGCCGGCGCGGCACGCGCAGGAAGGAGCGCAGCGTCATCGCCAGCATGCCCGCGCGCGGCTCCAGCAGGCGCCCGGTGCGCGAGCGGCCGCCCTCGATGAAGTACTCCATCGACACGCCGCGCGCGAAGAGCTGGGTCACGTATTCGCTGAACACGGTCGAGTACAGCGCGTTGGCGCGGAACGAGCGGCGCAGGAAGAAAGCCCCGCCGCGGCGCAGGATCGGGCCGACGACCGGCAGGTTGAGGTTCACGCCGGCCGCGATGTGCGGCGGCACGATGCCGTTCTCATACAGCTGGTAGGACAGCAGCAGGTAGTCGATGTGGCTGCGGTGGCAGGGCACGTAGACCACCTCGTGCCCCGGCGCCACCTTCTTGAGGGTGTCGAAGTGGTGCATCGACACGCCGTCGTAGATCTGGTTCCAGAACGGCCGCAGGATGAACGACAGCGAGCGCACCACCGGGTGCGAATAGTCGGCGGCGATCTCCCACGCGTAGGCGCGCGCCTTGGCCCAGGCCTGCTCGCGGTCGATGTTCTCCTTCGCCGCGGTGGCGGCGATCGCCGCGCGCACCGGTTCGGCGTTGAGCACGTCGTCGATCACCGTGCGGCGGTGCGACAGGTCGGGGCCGATGACCGCGGTGCGCAGGCGGCGGAAGTGCGCGCGCAGCACGCGCGCGGCCTTGCGCACCGTGCGCTCGGGGTCGAGGCCTTCGGCCACCACCTCGCGCAGGCTCACTGCGGGGCTGAAGTGCACGATGGTGTCGCGGCCGTTGAGCAGCAGGGCCAGCAGGCGGCGGAAGCGGCCGACCACCACCCAGTTCTCCGAGAACAGCACGCGGAACCAGCCGGTGGCGCGGTTCGGCGCGCGACCGACGAAGATCGACACCGGCACCACGTGCACGTCGAGCTCGGGGTTCGCGGCGACCGCGGCGAGGAGTTCGCTCAGGCCCTCGGAGCGCGTCGGATGGCGCGGCCGGCCCTCCAGCCAGGAGCCGCGCCGGGACAGCGACAGCACGGCGCGGTCGCGCCGCATCAGGCCACCGGGCACCGGCATCAGCGGCGGTGGCAGGCCGGCTTCGCGCGCGGCCTCCTCCAGGATCACCGCGTTCGAAAGCCCATAGCGCTCCAGCACGTAGACCACCGGCACGCCGGGCTTGGTGATGACCTCCAGCGGCCGATCGGGCTCGGTCTTGATCCGCAGCCACGGACGCAGGCCGCGCGCGAGCAGGCGGAATGGCCAGGGCGCGCGGGCGGCCTCAGGCAGGTTCATGTCGGCGGGGGCGACGGCCATGCGAGCGCTTCCATGGGGTGCCGCGGCACGCGGCTCAAGCCCGCGCGCAGGCGATCGCTGCCGCGGCGTTCAGGCCGGGGCGGCGCGGCGACGACGGGATCGAGGCGAGTCGGGGGGCCAAGCAGCCACACTCGTGACGGGGTAGGCGACTGTAGGCGCGGGGCTTTCCGCCGCGCAACTGGCCATCGGGCCGATCGCGCCGCCCCGCATTCCGGTCGCCCAAAAAAAAACTCAGATGGTCTTGCGGCCATCTGAGCGAACCGGCTGTGTGCCGGAGGGGGAATCGGCATCGCGGTCGGCGCGGAGCCGTCGCGACGTGCCGAAATACTAACTTAGCCGCGCTATCT